>Ga0268264_10000112_pt1 | contig 203742 bp, 188 predicted proteins | sample KBSSwiS32_FD_190357 | JGI IMG/M metagenome (GOLD analysis project Ga0268264, IMG submission 190357) | Switchgrass rhizosphere microbial communities from Kellogg Biological Station, Michigan, USA - KBS Switchgrass S3-2 (SPAdes) (version 2) | ecosystem: Host-associated > Plants > Roots >... | reverse complement strand
CCTCGCCGACTACCGCGCCGCCGGCATGGACGGCTGCGTCGCAAAGCCCATCGAGGTCGAACGCCTCTACGCGGCCATCAACGAGGCCTTGGCGGGCCCGGAGCCGCTCGCGGAAGAAGCCGCCTAGCCTCTGGGCGGACTCGCCCACGATCCCGTTCATATGCGACCGCCCTGCCCATGATCGGGAGGGCGAGGAAGCCTACACGTCCAGCGCCCGTCGCGCTTCCCGCAAGGCGGCGCACAGCTTGTCGCGGTGGGCGGCCAGACGCTCCCGCCGGCGCTCGGCCTCCGCCTCCAGCCGTGCGCGCGCGCGGTCGAGCGCCGCCTGAGCTTCGGCGTCCGCGGCCTCCAGGGCGTTCAGCTTCGCCTCCAGCGACGCCACGCGGCGCAGGGCCGCCTTGGAGGGCCCAGCCGGCTTGGGCTTCTTGACGGGCTTGGCGCGCGCCAGCGTCTCGCGAGAGCCGGCGGGGCGGCGCAGCACCTCGCCGGGCTGGGCCATGGCCGCGGCGATCAGCCTGGGATCGTCGGTTTCATGCGCCTGGCCCTCCTTGAAGAGATCCTGGCGCACGCCCCAGGCGGCCAGCGCCTTCGGCCGCGACGACGTGGCGACCACATAGTCGGTGAGGCCGTCGGAGGTGACGAAGACCTTCAGCCGCGCCGCCATGGTCAGACGTCGGCGGCCACCTTCGCCGAGACGATCTTGCCGGGCTGGCGGGGCGGCTCGCCCTTGGGCAGGGCGTCGACGTTCTCCATGCCCTCGGTCACCTCGCCCCAGACCGTGTACTGGCCGTTGAGGAAGCCCGCGTCGTCGAAGCAGATGAAGAACTGGCTGTTGGCGGAGTTCGGGTTGGAGCTGCGGGCCATGGAGCAGACGCCGCGGCCGTGCGGCGCCTTGCTGAACTCGGCGGGGAGATTCGGCTTGTTCGAGCCCCCGGTGCCGGTGCCGGTGGGATCGCCGCCCTGGGCCATGAAGCCAGGGATCACCCGGTGGAACACCACGCCGTCGTAGAAGCCCTCCCGGGTCAGCTCCTTGATCCGCGCCACGTGGCCAGGCGCCAGGTCCGGGCGCAGGCGGATGGTCACCGGGCCGGTGTCCAGGGTCAGGATCAAGGTATTCTCGGCGTCTTCGGCCATCACTTCACCTCAGCAGGAACGTCAACATCACAGGCGGAGAAATCGGCGCCCTTGGACGAGCGCACCCACTCGATCTCGGCTTTGAACCAGGCGCCCTTGGGGTCGATGATGCGGATCTGCGGCCGCTCCGCCTCGGGGATGTCGGCCAGAACGCGCACCTTGTCCATTCGATCCTGCGGCTCGGCCACCGGTTCGCCGACCTTGATGGCGCGCACCACGTCCTGGCCGACGATCACCCGGCCCCAGGCGGTGTAGCGCTTCTCCAGCGACGGAAACCCCGCGCGCATCAGGAAGAACTGGCTGTTGGCGGAGTCCAGGCCGGAGCCGCGCGCCATCGCCGCGACGCCGGGACAATAGAGGGTCCAGCCGGACACCTTGCCGTCGGCGGTCATCGGCATCAGCATCGAGCTCTGGCTCATCACCGGCGCCGACTTGATGAAGCCGATCTCGGCCACGCCCTGGTCGGCGGCGACCACCATGCCGGTCTCGGGCCCGCGGCGGAACGTGAACTCGCCGGGCAGGTCCGGCTTCACCGAACCGCCCATGCCGGAATTCTCCGGATCGCCGGTCTGGTCCATGAAATTCTCGATCACCCGGAAGAACGTCTGGCGGTCGTAGAACTTGTCGTGGGCGAGCTCGCGCACCCGCGTCACGTGGTTCGGCGCCAGTTCGGGGACCATCTCGACGATGATCCGCCCCTTGTTGGTGTCGATGACCAGGATGTTCTGCGGGTCGGGCGTACGCCAGTCGGAAGCGCCGGGCGGCCCGGGCTTCACCGGCGCGGGCGGCGCCGCGGTCGCCGTGGGCGGGCGCGCGGGCGTAGCGGCCGCGGGTTTCGCCTTCGGCCGGGGCGCAGCGGATGCGGCGGGTGCGACGAGCGCGACGGCGAGGGCGGCGGCGAACACGGTTCTGATCATGGCGTTATTCGTACCCGGCGGTTGGCTCGAGCGGAAGCCCACCCGGGCTCGGCGCGTCCCAACCCCCGGTCGAGACCGCGGCGGGAGACCGGCCGCGGCGGTCAGGCCTTGGCCATCTTGCGTGCGAACCGCTCGGTCACGCGGGGGCTGACGAACTTCGACACGTCGCCGCCGAGTTGGGCGATCACCTTCACCAGGCTGGACGCGATCGCCTGGTGGCGCGGGTCGGCCATCAGGAACACCGTCTCGATGTTGCGGTCCAGCTGCTGGTTCATGGCCGTCATCTGGAACTCGTACTCGAAGTCGGCCACGGCGCGCAGGCCGCGGATGATGACGCTGGCCCCCACCTCGCGGGCGAAATGGATCAGCAGGCCGTCGAAGGGCTGCACCACGATCTCGACGTTGCTGTTCAGCTGGGCGGCTTCCTCGCGGATGATCTCCACCCGCTCGTCAAGCGTGAACATCGGGCCCTTGCCCTCGTTGCGGGCCACGCCGATCACCAGCTTGTCCACCAGCTTGACCGCCCGACCGATCAGGTCGGTGTGGCCATTGGTGAAGGGGTCGAAGGTCCCCGGATAAAGCCCGACGCGAGTCATGCGACGACGTCCCCCAACTGACACATTCCGGCTTTCGCCGCGGCGGGCCGTTCTGGCAAGAACTATTCTTCGTTGGCGGGAGAGTCCTCCCCGCCGTCCGCCTCTTCCTCGCCGTCGCCGGCTTCCGCCAGCCGCTCCACCGAGACCACATGCTCCTCGGCGGCCGTGCGGAAGATGGTCACGCCGGAGGTGTTACGCCCGACGATCCGCACCTGGCTCACCGGCGTGCGGATCAGCTGGCCCTGGTCGGTGACCAGCAGGATCTGGTCGAACTCCTCGACGGGGAACGACGCGGCGAGCCGTCCGCCCTTGCGCGTCAGGTCCTGCGCCAGCAGCCCCTGCCCGCCCCGCCCGGTGCGGCGGAACTCATAGGCCGAGGTGCGCTTGCCGAAGCCTTCGGTGGAGACGGTGAGGATGAACTCCTCGGCCGCGCCCAGGGCCGCGATCCGCTCCGGCGTCAGCGCCGCTTCGTCGACGGCTTCCTCCTCGTCGTCCGGCCCGGCGTCCTCGATCTCGTCCTCACCGCTGACCGCGCGGCGCATGGCGTTGGAATGCTTGATGTAGGCCGCCCGCTCGGCCGGCGTGGCGTCCACCGAGCGCAGCACCGCCATGGAGATGACGCTGTCGCCTTCGCCCAGCCGAACCCCGCGCACGCCGGTGGATTCCCGGCCGGCGAAGACCCGCACCTCCTCGGTGGCGAAGCGGATCGAGCGGCCGAGCGCGGTGGTCAGCAGGATGTCGTTCTGCGCCGCATTGCACAGGCCTACGCCGATGATCGAGTCGCCCTCGTCCAGCTTCATGGCGATCTTGCCGGCGCGGTTGATCTGCACGAAATCGCTGAGCTTGTTGCGCCGCACGCCGCCGGAGCGGGTGGCGAACATCACGTCGAACTGGTCCCAGGCGGCTTCTTCCTCGGGCAGCGGCAGGATCGAGGTGATGCTCTCGCCAGGCTCGATGGGCAGCAGGTTGATGAACGCCTTGCCCCGTGAGGTGGGCGTGCCCACCGGCAAGCGCCAAACCTTCAGCTTGTAGACCTTGCCGCCGGACGAGAAGAACAGCACCGGCGCATGGGTATTGGCCGAGAAGACGCGGGTGACCGCATCCTCCTCCTTGGTGGACATGCCCGAGCGGCCCTTGCCGCCGCGGTGCTGGGTCCGGTAGGTGGCCAGCGGCGTGCGCTTCACATAGCCCGAGTGGGTGACGGTGATCACCATGTCCTCGCGGGCGATCAGGTCCTCGTCCTCGACGTCGGCGTCGCCTTCGACGATCTCCGTGCGGCGCGGCACGGCGAAGGCTGCGCGCACCTCCACCAGCTCCCGGCGGACGATGGCCATGATGTTGTCGCGCGACGACAGGATCTCCAGGAAGCCCTTGATGGCGTCGGCCAGGGCGCGGGCCTCGTCGAAGATCTCCTCGCGGCCGAGGCCGGTGAGGCGCGACAGGGTCAGCGCCAGGATCGCCCTCGCCTGTTCCTCGGTGAGGCGGACGCGGTCGCCGTCCACCAGCACGGTGCGCGGATCGGCGATCAGCTCGATCAGCGGCATCATGTCGCCGGCCGGCCAGTCGCGCGCCATCAGGCGCTCGCGGGCCTCGGTCGGGTCCTTGGACGAGCGGATGATGTGGATCACGTCGTCGATATTGACCACGGCGATGGCCAGGCCCACCAGCACGTGGCCGCGGTCGCGCGCCTTGCCCAGCTCGAACCGTGTGCGGCGGACCACCACCTCCTCGCGGAAGGCGACGAAGGCCCCGAGCATCTCGCGCAGGCCCATGAGCTCGGGCCGGCCGCGGTTCAGCGCCAGCATGTTGACCCCGAACGAGGTCTGCAGCGGCGTGAAGCGGTAGAGCTGGTTCAGCACCACCTCGGCGGAGGCGTCGCGCTTCAGCTCCACCACCACGCGCATGCCCTGGCGGTCGCTCTCGTCGCGCAGGTCGGAGACGCCCTCGACGCGCTTGTCCCGCACCAGCTCGGCGATCCGTTCCACCAGCACCGACTTGTTCACCTGGTAGGGGATGGCGGTGATGACGATCGCTTCGCGGTCCTTGCGGATCTCCTCCACGGCGGCCTTGCCGCGCATGATCACCGAGCCGCGGCCGGTCATCAGCGCCGCCCGCGCGCCGGTGCGGCCGATGATCTCGCCGCCGGTGGGGAAGTCGGGGCCCGGCACCAGGTCGAGCAGCGCCTCTAGGCCGATGTCGGGCGTGTCGATCAGCGCCAGGCAGGCGTCGACGATCTCGCCGAGGTTGTGCGGCGGGATGTTGGTGGCCATGCCCACGGCGATGCCGCCGGCCCCGTTGACCAGCAGGTTGGGGATCCGCGACGGCAGGACGACGGGCTCTTTTTCCTTGCCGTCGTAGTTGTCCTTGAAGTCGACCGTGTCGAGGTCGATATCGGCCAGCAGCGCCGTGGCCGCCTTGGTCATCCGGCACTCGGTGTAGCGCATCTGCGCCGGCGGATCGCCGTCCACCGAGCCGAAGTTGCCCTGGCCGTCCACCAGCAGGAGGCCCATGGAGAACGGCTGGGCCATCCGCACCAGCGCGTCATAGACCGACTGGTCGCCGTGCGGGTGCAGGCGGGCCAGCACGTCGCCCACCACCCGGGCCGACTTGGAATAGGACCGGTCCGGGGTCATCCCCAGTTCGCTCATGGAAAAGAGGATGCGCCGGTGCACGGGTTTCAGCCCGTCGCGCACGTCCGGGAGCGCCCGGCTGACGATGACGCTCATGGCGTAGTCGAGATACGACTTCTTGAGTTCGTCCTCGATGGCGATAGGGGCTATGCCCCCGCGCCGGCCGTCGTCCGGAGGGATGGTGGTTTCGTCGGTCAAGTGGAGGATTTAGCCGTCAGAATCGGACACAGGATCTAGGTGGTCCTGTTAGCATTCCCAACTCGTCGCGCCAACTTTCCCGCACTGAGCGGCCTGGAGAAACACCCATGAAGACACTGAGCCTGGCTCTCGCCGGAACCTTGGCCGCCGGCAGCCTCGCGATCGCCGCCGACGCGCCGCAAATCCTGACGGTGGCGCTGAAGAACGGCGCCGGGGCGAGCCTCGGCCAGGCCCAGCTCACCGAGGCGCCGAACGGCGTGCTGATCCGCGTCGAGGCCAAGGGCCTGCCCCCCGGCTGGCACGGGCTGCACTTCCACGAGAAGGGTGACTGTTCGCCGTCGGACTTCACCGCCGCCGGCGGCCACGTCCACGCCAAGGCCACCATGGTCCACGGGCTCCTGAACCCGGAGGCGAACGAGGCGGGCGACCTGCCGAACTTGTTCGCGGCCGCCGACGGGACCGCCACGGCGGAGATCTTCTCGACCTATGTGTCGCTGAGCGCGGGCGGCGCGCGGCCGGCCCTGGCCGACGCGGACGGCTCGGCGCTGGTGATCCACGCCAATCCCGACGACCAAAAGACCCCTCCGATCGGCGGCGCGGGGCCGCGTATCGGCTGCGGCGTCATCGCGCCCAAGCCCTGAGCCGCCGGGAAGCGTCTGCGTGTCCCTCTCCGTCGGCGAGCCCGCGCCCTGGTTCACGGCGCCCACGCCCAGCAACCCCGAGTTCGCGTTCGACACGGCGGCGGGCCGCTACATCCTGCTGCTTTTCCTGCCGCCCGATCCCGAGCGCCGCGGCCTGACGATAAGGGCGCTGGCCGCGAACCAGTCGCTGTTCGACGACGTGCGGATCTCGGCCTTCGTGGTCATGCGCGATCCGTCCGCCGTCGCCGGCGCGCGGGACCTGCGCGGCCTGCGCTGGTTCCTGGACGCCGACGGGGCGGTGAGCCGTCTATATGGCGCGGGCGGCGTGGACGGCCCCGCCTGGATGCTGCTGGACCCGACCCTGCGGCTGATGGGCCAGGCCACGGCGGAAAAGGCCGAGGGCGTCTTCCGAACGCTCAAGACTCTTCCGCAACCGGCTGATCATGCAAGTGTTCCGCTCGTCGCGCCGGTGCTCGTCCTGCCCCGGGTGTTCGACCCCGACCTCTGCGAGCGGCTGATCGCCCTGCTCGAGACCGGCGATGCGGCCTTCAGCGGCGTCATGCGTGACGTGGGCGCCCGGACCGTCGCGGTGATGGACGAGCACAAGAAGCGCCGCGACGTGACGGTGGCCGATGCGGCCCTCTGCGACGAGATCCGGCAGGCGCTGTCCGCGCGGCTGTTCCCCCAGATCCGCCACGCGTTCCAGTTCCAGGTGACCGAGATCGAGCGCTATCTGGTCGCCCGCTACGACGCCGCGGAGGGTGGCGTCTTCCGCGCCCACCGGGACAACACCACGCACCAGACCGCCAACCGCAAGTTCGCCTGCTCCATCAACCTGAACGGCGATTTCGAGGGCGGCGACCTCAGGTTCCCGGAATTCGGGCCCGCCCTGCACCGCCCGCCCGCCGGCGGCGCGCTGGTGTTCTCCTGCTCGCTGCTGCACGAGGTGGTCCCGATCACCGCGGGCCGCCGTTACGCCTTCCTGCCGTTCTTCTATGACGAGGACGGCGCACGCATCCTGGAGGCCTACCGGCGAAGCGTGGCGGCCGCACCATCCTGACCGCGACCTCTGGGCGCTGGCGCTTCGCGCCTCCCTGGCGCTAGAAACAGGGATCTGGCCCGGGGTAGGCGATCGAGACGAGACCATGGCGTTGAACATTGGTGAGGCTGCGCCCTGGTTCGCGGGCCAGACGACGAGCTCGCCCAGGTTCCATATCAGCTCCACCGGCGGGCGCTTCGTGCTGCTGGGCTTCATCCCCGACGTCGCGCGGCGCGATGAGGCGATGGCGCTCGTCGCCGCCCGCCGGGCGTCGTTCGACGACTTCAACCTTTGCGTCTTCCTGGTGGTCCGCGACACTCAGTCCATCGACCAGGCCCGGGACGACCTGCCCGGCTTACGGTGGATGCTGGACCGCAGCGGCGACATCACCCGGCTCTATGACCTGGTGAACCCCGACGGAAGCGAGCCCGGGCGCTGGCTGCTGCTGGATCCCATGCTGCGGGTCATCGGCAGCGCGCCGCTGGACGAAGGCGCGGCCCTGTTCGAGCGCCTGGACACGCTCCCGCCCCCGGATGATCACGCCGGAACGACGGTCCACGCCCCGGTGCTGATCGTGCCGCGGATCTTCGAACCCGAGATGTGCCGCAGGCTGATCGCCTTCTACCAGGCGGACGGCGGCGCGGTCTCCGGGGTGATGCGCGAGGTGAACGGCCGGACGGTGGGGGTGGTGGACAACTTCAAGAGCCGCCGCGATGCGATCATATCCGACGAAGACTTCCGCCGGGACCTGCGCGTGCGCCTGGCGCGCCGGCTGGTCCCGGAGATCCGCAAGGCTTTCCAGTTCGAGGCCACGCGCCTGGAGCGCTACATCGTGGCCTGCTACGACGCCTCCGAGGGCGGCTACTTCCGGCCGCACCGCGACAACACCACCAAGGGCACGGCGCACCGCCGGTTCGCCTGCTCCATCAACCTGAACGCCGAGGACTTCGAGGGCGGCGACCTGCGGTTCCCGGAGTTCGGCTCGCGCACCTATCGGCCGCCCACCGGCGGCGCGGTGGTGTTCTCCTGCTCGCTGCTGCATGAGGCGACGCCGGTGACCCGCGGACGGCGCTACGCCTTCCTGCCCTTCTTCTTCGACGAGGCGGGCGAGGCGATCCGGCAACAGAACCTGCAATACCTCGACGTGCCCGCCGAGGCGGCGGCGCCGAACGCGCCCGAGGGCGTTCAGGCCTGAGTCGGGTGCGCATAGCGACGGTGGGGCCGCGCCGGGAGATCCGATGAAAGCCGCCCTGCCCTGTCTGCTCGGCCCTCTCCTGCTCGGGCTCGCCGCGCCGGCCCTGGCCGCCGAGACCATCCAGCCCGGCTACTGGGAGTCCACCAACGAGATGCTGTCGCCGATCCACACCACCTCGGTGGAGAAGCGCTGCCTGACGCCGGCCGACATCGACAAGTTCATGCTGGGCCCGAGCAACCGCCACTACGCCTGCACCTATCCCACCCGCTCGTTCAAGGGCGGCAGGATCGTGCTGGACGGGACCTGCGTCAGCAAGAAGGGCCAGCAGGTCAAGGTGAGCGGCGAAGGCGGCTACAGCCGCACCGCCTTCACACTCACCGCCACCATCGCCACCGAGATCCTCGGCATCCCGGTCTCGGGCAAGGTGCGCACCGAAGCCCGCCGCATCGCCGACGCCTGCCCGGCCCCGGAGACGCCGCCGCCGGCCGAATAGCGCGGCATATCTGTCACATGGAAGGGCCGCCCGATGGGCGGCCCTGAGGCACATGCCTCGATCTGAGGTCAGACGATGTCGGCGAACCCGATGTCGGCCAGCGTGGCGCCCACCAGGACCACGGCGTCTTCCCCATTCTCGAAGGCGCCGTCAGCGTCGTTGTCGTGGAAGAGCACGACTCCCACCCCGGTGATTTCCGCGGCGTAGTAGATGAAGGCTCCCCCGAGCGCCGCGTCGGCCGCCGTATGGGCGGTGGCGTAGTCGGCGACCGGCGCGCCGCCCTCGGAATAGTTGCCGACCGAGCCGGCGGCGAACCCAAGGAAGGCGATGCTGTGGTCCGCAGAGGCCCAGCCAGTGATGGAGTCCGCGCCCGCAGAGCTGACGGCTGCGTTCGTCACCGCAGAGTCGCCGGCCGCAACCTGCGCCTGGTCCGCGCCGCCGGCCAGCAGGATCAGCTTGTCGGCGCCCGCGCCGCCGAGGAAGGTGTCGGCGCCGATTCCGCCGTCGATGGTGTCATTCCCGGCGCCGCCGACGATCGAGTCGGCGCCGTCGCCGGCGATGACGCTGTCGTTCCCGTCGCCGCCATCGATCTGATCGGCGCCGACGCCGCCGTCGATGGTGTCATTCCCGGCCAGCGCGGACACCGTGTCGGTCCCGGCCAAAAGCGATATGATGTCGTCACCCGCGGTGCCCAGGAGCGACTCCGCGGCCGCGGTGCCGTTGATGACGGTTGGGCCGGCCACACCGATGAGGTTGCTGTCGGAGATCGTGTCGATCGTGCGGCCCACCAGCACCGTCGCGTCTTCATAGGCGCCGTTGTCGGCGCCGGTGTCGGCGAAGACCACCACGTCCGCGCCCACCTGCACCGCCACCACGTCGACGCCGCCGGCGATCTGGGTGTTGGCGAAGGCTTCCGCCGCGGCGAAGTCCGCCGCCGTGCTCTCGGTGTAGCTGACGCCCGCAACCGCGAAGTCGATGCGATCACCAGCTTCCCAGTCGTTGATCAGGTCGAACGAACCCAGGGTCGAGCCGGTGCTGTTCGCCTCGAAGATGAAGGCGTCCGCACCCGCGCCGCCGGTCAGGATGTCCTTGCCCGTGCCGCCGGAGATGGTGTCGCCAGCCTCGCCGCCCGAGAGGGTGTCGGCGCCGCCGCCGCCGGACAGGCTGTCCGCCCCCTCGCCCCCGGAAATGCTGTCGACGTCTGCCCCGCCGACGATCGTATCGTCGCCCGCGCCGCCGTCGCCGATATTCATCGTGCCGGCCGTGGCCGCCGCACCGAGATCGATGTTGTCGTCGCCGTCGCCGCCGGAGAGGGTGTCGGCCCCCGCGCCGCCAGCCAGGAGGTCAGCGCCGGATTCTCCGGAGATGCTGTCCGCGTCGGCGCCGCCGGTGATTTTGTCGTCACCCTCGTTGCCATTCAGCAGGTCGGCGCCGCCATTGCCGGTGATCGTATCGTTGTCCTGACCGCCCAGCAGGGTTTCGCCGCCCGCTGTGCCTTGGTTGGAGCCGATCAGGACGTCATCGCCTTCCTGGCCGTCGGCGACGCCGCCGCCACCCAAGGTGATGGTGTCGTTTTCCTGACCACCCCAGATGGTGGCCGAGTCGGTGCCGCTGACGATCGTGTCCGCGCCAGCGCCGCCGTTCAGCACGTCCGCGCCACCGGCGCCGCCGTTCAGCGAGTCGGCCCCGTCTTCACCGAAGATCTGGTCCGCGCCCGCCGCGCCGACGACTGCGTCGTTGCCGAGGTTGCCGTTCAGGAAGTCGGCCCCGCCGCCACCGGTGATGGTGTCGTTGTCCTGGCCGCCGAGGATGGTGTCGGCCAGCGTGCCGCCGGTGATGCTGTCCAGGCCTTTGTTGCCCTGGCCGAAGTTGGCGCCGGCGCCCAGGGTGATGGTGTCGCCGTCCTGGCCGCCGTAGACCGTGTCGTCGCCACTGCCGCCGACCAGGCTGTCGGCGCCTTGGTTGCCTTGCAGAACGTCGTTGCTGGCGCCGCCGTCAAGCGTGTCCGCGCCGAGGCCGCCGAAGGCCGCATCGCCCAGCGCGCCGGTGGTGAAGGCATCGCCGGCCGTGGCGCCGATGTAAAGCCCCGAGCCGTCGGGCATGATCAGGTTGCCCGCCTGGGCGACGGCCGCGACGGCCGGCGCAAAGACCACCGAATGCACGCCGAGCGTTATCGTGATCGTCTCGGTCGTGGTGACCGTCGCCGGATTGTAGATCACCGTCACCGCATTGGCGGCGCCGGCTTGCACAATCACATTGTCTGCGGCTGTAATCGCGAGGGCTTGCGCCGCGGTGATCGTCTCAAAGGTGAAGGTCGCCATGGGTATCTCCAGATTCTGTCGCGCGGACTCACGGCAAGCCGAACACGGCCCGGCAATCCCGAAGAATTAAATTCTGTGATGGAGCAGCAGACCCGCCCAAAGCCAGGGTCCGACACCTATTGAGCACGCACAGTGGCAGCCATGAAAATAATAAAACGATAATATTCGGGAATTATATCTATTATACTGGAAATAGTATTTGCCTTATTTTATTCGGATCGGCGATCTAACTCACAATCAAGCTCTGTTATCGAAAATTTGTGGGCGGTATATCGTCGCGGACGCGCCGGATACACGACACGCTGACCGGGTATATGGGATGCGACCTAGAGAGGCTGCGCTGCAGCCTGGCGCTATATCTCTGTCGCTGGCGAACTCGGCCGTGACGCCGAGCGAGGGCCAGAACGAGGTGCGTGTCACGCCCTCCGCGTGACACGAAAAAGCGACCGGTCTCCGAGGAGATCGGCCGCCTTGTATGCAGTCCCGCCTCAGCCGGGTTCTAGAACGGGATCTCGTCGTCCAGGTCGGCCGAGAAGTCCTCGCGCGGACCAGCGCGCGCCGGGGTGCGCGGGCCGCTGGAGAAGCCGCCCTCCTCGCGGTCGGCCATGCCCCCCTCGCCCTTGCCGTCCAGCATGGTGAGCTCGCCGCGGAATTTCTGCAGCACCACCTCGGTGGAGAACTTCTCCAGGCCCGCCTGGTCGGTCCATTTGCGGGTCTGGATGGCGCCCTCCAGATAGACCTTGGAGCCCTTGCGCAGGTACTGTTCGGCGACCTTCACCAGGTTGTCGTTGAAGATCACCACCCGGTGCCACTCGGTGCGCTCCTTGCGCTCGCCCGAGCCGCGGTCGCGCCAGGTCTCCGACGTGGCGATCCGCAGGTTGGCCACCCGGTCGCCGGAGTTGAGGGTGCGGATCTCGGGATCGGCCCCGAGATTGCCGATGAGGATGACCTTGTTGACGCTGCCCGCCATGTCGAATGTCCTTGGTTTCCGTAGATGCGCTAAGCGCCGGCCGGCAACCTAGCGCGCGCGGACCGCCCGATCAATAGAATGTTCCGTTTTTGTTCCAAACCACCCACAGGCAATCGCAGGAATGGCGCTTCTGTCGCGCCTGTCGGACAGGGCCGGCGCATGGACTGCGGCCGCGATCCGGGAATCCCGCCCCTCGGACGCCGGTTGGCCCCGGACCGATTAGAGCGCGGGGAACCGTCCGCAGATGGCGGCGTCGACGTACCGCCTCATCCGCCGAACCTGTAGCGCAGGCGGACGCCGTACATGCGCGGCGGGCCGTAGCTGACGGTATGGAAACCCGGCGCCGAACCCGACAGGGTGGAGGATATCTTGTAGACCTTGTCCGTGAGGTTCTCCACGAAACCGGTGATCGTAACCGGCCGGCCCAGGACCCCATTCCAGTCGACGCTGGCGTTGGCGAGCCCATGGGCGCCCAGGCTTTTCAGCCCGACCTTGTAATCGCCCACCCAGTAGTAGTCGCCATGCAGGCTGAACGATCCAATGGCGTCCGAACCCACCGGAAGCCGCCAGTCGCCGGCGAAGGCGTAGCTCCATTTCGGCGCATTCTCGGCGCTGGACTGGGCGATGCCGGCCAGGACCCCGGGCGCCGCCCCGCTGTCCAGCTTGAAGCTGAGGTTCGACGCCGAAAACGTGAAACTCAGGTCTCGGGTCGGCGAAATCGTCCCGTCGATTTCGCCACCTTTCAGTGTCGCATCGCCATTGTTGACGAACAGCGTCGTGTTGGATGGGTCGTTGGTCGGGTCGTTGTCGCCGTCGATGTTCGGATTTATTCCGGTGACGGCGCGCTGAAGATTTTTGTACTTGCTGTGGAACAGGGCGATATTGAAGACGCCTTCCATGCCCCCGGAACGCCAATGCGTCTTGGCGCCGACCTCGAAGTCCTGCACGGTTTGCGGCGCATAGTTCTGGAACCCCCGGAGCGCGCCGCCCAGGGCCGGCGTATTCAAGCCGCCGCTGCGATAGCCGCGACGCGCCACGCCGTAGACGAACAGATCCTGGCTGATCTTGTAGTCGAGCCCGGCGTTCCAAGTCGTCGCGCTGGACTTGGCCTCGCCGCTCGAATAGCCGGGGACCACGCCGACGTTCTTCATGCACGCCTTGGTTCCGTCCGGCGGCGTCGCATTGTAGGGGAAGATGTTGGCGGAGCAGGCGACCTGCTTATCCGACGTGCGGCGTGCGCCGAACGTGGCGCTCAGCCCGTCCAGCGGGCCCTTGAAATGATAGATCAGCTGGCCGAACACGGCGTGGGTGCTGTCCTCGCTCTGGGCGAGGGCGATCGCCGACCCGGCGTTGAACCCAGGGCCCAGGAGCGCCGACAGGGGCGTGCCTTGCGGCAGGCCCGGAACCGGGAAGAGGGTCACGAGGTTGGCCGGCCTTGACGAAGGGGTCGGATACAGCGACGGATCTCGATAGGCGTCGAACGAGAGATACAGCGGGCCCGGCTGCCGGTTCTTCAGGTAGAAGGCGCCGAGCAACCAGTCCAGCCTGTCGTCGAACAGGTCGCCGGAGATCTGGAACTCCTCGCTCGTCTGGTGGTCCTTCCGGCCGTTCTTCACATCCTCCACGATAAAAGGCAGGCCGTCGGTGTGATTGTTGTTGAAGAGGCTGTCGGCCCGGTATCCGAAGACGTTCTTGAGCTTGACGCGTCCAAGGTCGACCTCGGTGGTGTTCGAAACGCCCCAGATCGTGTCGTTGGATCCCCAGCGCCGGGCGCCGTCGGGCGGCGCCGGCGCGATGGTCGTGCGCGGGCCCAGCCTCTGCTGGTTGGCGATGGCGTCCTCGACGTTGCAGAAGATGGTGCTGGGCGCGAAGCCCGCCGGCCCGGCGGCGGGCCGTTTGCACAGCGGCCAGTTGTCGAGGCCGAACAGCGGCTGCAAGCCGCCCAGGGCGCCGGCGACGAACTGGTATTGCCGCAACCCGTTCGGCGCCGAATAGCTGCCGTCGGTGAGGATGGCATGCTCGTGCCCCGTGTTGCGGAAGTGATCGTAGACCAGCGTGTTTCGTATGTGCTCGGTCGGCTCGAACAGGACTGAAACGCGATACGCCTTGGTGTCTATGTCGTCGAAATCCCCGCCATAGCCAAGGTTCTTGGTATAGCCGTCGCGGGTCTGGATCTCGCCGGCCACCCGAACGGCGAGCTTGTCCGCGATGATCGGGATGTTCAACGCGCCCTGGTAGTCCTGCCAGTCATAACTGCCGTAGAGGCCTTCCACATAGCCGCCGAACTCGTATGTGGGGGCCTTCGAATAGACCAGCACCGCGCCGCCGGTGGTATTGCGGCCGAACAGGGTGCCCTGCGGTCCCTTCAGAATCTGCACATTGGCCGTGTCGTAGGTCGGCAACACCGAGCCGTACGGGCCCAACGGGACCTCGTTGAAGTAGGACAGGACCGAGGGCAGCGCGCCGCCGATGACGAACTGGCCCTGGCCGCGGATGAAGAACTTGGTGCCCGAGGACGAACCCGTGTCGCCGAAGACGACGCCAGGGGTGAATTTCTGCAGGTCCTTCGTCGAATGGACATTCAGCGCTTCGAGCTTGTCCGAGGTGAAGGCCGTGATCGCCACCGGCGTCGTGGAAAGAGCTTCTGACTTGCGCCGGGCCGTAACCACGACTTCGGGAATAGTGGTGGCGGATTCGGACCCCGCAGAGGGTTCGGATGCTGACCAGGCCAGGCCCGGCGCCCAGATCAAAGCGGGAGCCAATAGCAATAGTCTCTTGAAAGGCCGGCCCATAGGTTTCCGTCCCCTTGGTCAACACTTTCGTACCGGCTTGAGCCGGCGCAGTTGACCTTGGCTCAGCCTTATCCAGGCGCGTTCTCTCCGTAAATCGGGGGCGGTAATCTATCGCATATGTGATGGCGCCGGCGGGTCCGCCAGTAGGGAGCGGCCCATCGGCGATCATCGAACACCGCCGGCCTGAAGGCTTCGCGAAGCGCAGGAACCCCAACCTCAGCAGAATCCGTCGGCCGTCACCCCTGCCCGCCCGGCGCTCCGCCTCCGACTGGTCCGCCGGCGCCCACAGCGCATGGGCGGCCTGGGCGATCAGCCGCCCGCCCAGGGCCGCATCCTCGGTTCCCGTGGCCTGGGCCACTTCGGCCGGATAGAGGGTGAAGGTGACGGGGCCGCGGGCGGGGGCCAGGGCGCTTTCCGATTCCAAGGCAGGCCTCGCTGATGATCCGGGGGCGAGGCTCCAGCCTATGCGGCCGCACGTCAAAAACGGTCACATCGACTGTGCATGGGGTCGAACCGCAGTTTTAAGTTTTTCGGCGTCCTGGAAGCTGGCCGCCCCTACTGCGGCATGGCGCCGGGGATCGCCAGTCGCCCGTCGCCGGTGCGCACCAGGGCCAGGTAGGCGTGCTCCTCCAGCGAGGGGGCGGTGAACACGCCTTCCTTCTGGATGAAGATGAAGTTGCCCTGGTAGGCGCCCATGATGTCGAGGTTGCTGCCGCCCATCCTCAGGAACCTGACCCGCATCGCCTCCAGGTTGCCGGCGCAGGTCTCCAGGTTGGGGACGTTCTGCACGAGCTTGTTATAGCGCAGCGTGCCGTCCTTCTGCGGCACTACGTGGAAGCAGACGCCCACGTCGCCGCGCGGCAGGGTGCGCTTGGCGCAGGCGCCCAGCGCCAGGACGGCCGCGAGGGCGAGGATCGGAAGCGCACGCATCTGGAGCCCCATCATCCGACCGGAGGAATGGCGCAGCCGGCCGCCTGTTCCGCCAGGACGCGGAAGCTGCGGTTGTCGCCGGACACCTCGACCCGGCCGGGCGCCAGCCGCAGCGTCTGGGCCATCCAGCGGCCGTAACTCGCCCCGCCCGGGCGCTCGCATCGGCCGGCGAACAGCGCCTGGATGCAGGCGTTGAGGGTCAGGTCGGCAGGCAGCTTGCGCCATTCGCCGTCCTGGTAGCGCCAGCAGGCGCCGGCCGGCGTCAGCGAGGCCGCAGGCGCCGCGACGGTCGGGGCCGGGCCCGGGACCGCGACGATGGGCGCGGCCGATTCGGCCGGCGGCAGCGGCGTCAGCACCGTCCCGGCCTGATCGGCCGCCGCCAGTTGCCCGGACTGGTCGACGCCCACATCGAGCGCCCCGGTGGCGACGCCGTTGCGCTTGGCGCAATCGGCCAGGGTGAGTTCGCCCACGAACTGCCCGCCGACAAAGCAACGCAGGGGCTTGGCCGGGTCGAGTTTGCCCTCTTCGGGGGGAGTGGCGTCGATGACGAGCCCCCCCTGCGAGGCCGGGGCCGGCGGCGGCGTCTCGTTGCGATGGCCCGAGACCAGGGCGAACGCAACGCCGAGGCCGGCCATCAGAGCCAGCGCGCCGCCGATCAGCACAGGCAGGTTGCGCCGGTCGCTCAGGAAATCCATGCGTCCTGGCTAGACCGCGACGGCGACGGATTCAAGACCGCCTGCGGCCGGACCTCAGGAGCCGCCGGTCAAACGGCTGAGCGCGGCCTGGTAGTTGGCGATCTGGGCGCTGAGGTAGGCCGGCACGGTCCCGGTCACGGTCTTGGCCGCGGCCAGGGCGGATTTCGGGGTCGCGGCGGTCACCAGGTCCTTGTACGCCGAGCGGATGACGCCCATCGCCGAGGCGATCTCGGCGGCGGCGTGCTTGATCTGGTCGGCGGTGGAAAGATTGAGGTCGCCATCCAGGCTGAGGCCGTAGATCTGCGACTTGCCGTCCGCCGGCACCAGCTTGCCGTCGTCGCCCAGGACGCTCTCGCGCAGCACCCCGGGCGTGAGACCCAGCACCGCCAGGGCGTCGTGGTCGGTCGCGCCGGCGCCGATCTCGATGGTGGAGCGCGCGTTCAGCGGCTTGATCTGCAGCCGGCGGGTTCCATCCACGGTGACGATGTCGACCTTGACGTTGAAGCCCACGGCCCGGCGCACCTTGTTCGCCAGGGTGTCGAGGGTGTCCTTTTCGTCGATCGTGACCTTGGCCGGCAGGCCGTTTCCGACCGCAAGCGTGAACTGGTCGCCGGCGCGCAGCGCGGTGGCGGCCGTGAGCCGCTGGGAGCTGCTCATCTGCAGCGTCCCTTGCGGCAGGCCCAGGCGGTCCAGAACGCTGGCGCCGTCCGAATCGACCGCGATCGCGGTGGGCGCCGCCTGCCGGTCCTTGCCGGTGAAGCGGCGCGACCAGCCGACCGTGCCGGTCGCCACGTCCAGCGAGGCCACGAAGCCGTCCTTGACGCCCGCGGGCGCCTGGTTCGGCAGGTCGGTCCCGGCCGAACCGGTGATCCACACCTTGCCGTCGGCGACGGCGAGCGCCGTCGCCTTGTCGTCGCCCGTGCCGCCGTAGTAGGCGATGGCGTCCGCGGCGTTGGGTCCGAGCCCGGCGTCGAGCCGGGCGGCGAAGGCGTCCATGCCGCCCGCGTGGACGTTGGTGACCGTCCCGCCCGCCAGCGCGGCGTTGCGGCTCGATCCGGCGACCACAACCTGGCCGCCGTCGAGCGCCAGGCCCGCGATGTCCCCGCCCTGCAGGTCGCCCAGGTCACGCGTCGCGGTCAGCGTCGGCGCAGCGCCCGAAACATCGAAGCGCCGCAGCATGCCGTGGCCGTTCTCCACCGTGGCCACCACGATCGACGTGCCGTCCACGACCAGGCCGGAGGGCCGGTCGTCGGCGGCGGTCCCGAAGTTCTGGGTGAACAGCGCCTTCACCTTGCCGGTCGCGTCGGCCTTGAAGGCCTCGACGTAGGAGTCCCAGCCGTCGATCATCGTCGCGCCGGGCAAGGCGGACTTCGAGCGGCCGGCCACATAGACCGTCCCGTCGGCGCCGAAGCCGAGCTCGCTGGCTTGGTCGTCCAGCCGGGCGCCGCGACGCTGGGTCCACACCTCCTGCCCCGCGGAGTCATAGAGCGTGACGAAGCTGTCGGTGTTCTCGCCGGTCGGGCCAGAATTGAGCGGGCCGTCGGTGGCGCCGCCCAGCGCGCCCTTGACCGAGCCGGCGACGGCGACCTGGCCGTCGGCGGAGACCGCCAGCCCCAGGCCGCTCGCCTGGCCCGCCGCCCCCAGGGTCCGCGAATAGATCAGGTGGCCGGCCGAATCATACTTCAGCAGCGCCACGTCCTGGTCGCCCTTGATGTCCTGTCCGTCGATCTTCCCGGTGACGTCGGCCAGCATGTAGACCGAGCCGTCGGACCCGACCTTCGTCTCGCGGACCGTCTTCACCTCGGGCGCCAGAGCGTTGGAAAACACCCGTCCGTCCACCCAGTTGGCCGAGCCGGAGGGCTGCAGCGGACCGGCCACGTCGGTGGTGTCGGTCTGGAATTTCAGGAGCTCGCGCTGGGTCACGCCATCGTTGGTCGACGGCTTCTTGTCCGGATCGGGATCGCCGGCGCTCTGAGCCAGATAGACCGCCCCGGCCGTCTTGGGGGCGCTGAAGCTGATGGTTTCGCCGGAATCGACCTTGACCTTCATGGCCCACTGATCGGGGCCCGCCGGCAGGGTGATGGTCTTGCCGCCCACGGTGGTGGTCTTCGGCGCTGCAGGAATTCGCTGCGTGGCGAGGCGGGTGAAGACGCCGGCGCCTTCGAGCTGGCCGTTCACATAATTGATCACATTGGCCAGGGTGCGCGGCGTCGCGCCCATGAGCCCGAGGTCGATGTCCACCGACTTGGTGGTGTTCACGCCCTTGGCGTTGATGGTGAACTTGATATCGCCAGCGAAGGCCGCCACCGGGTTGCCGCTCGATCCGGAGACCAGCGGGACGGTGACGTACTCGGTCTTGGTCTTCTGGACGCCGGCGCTGGTCTTGGCGCTCGTGGCCACCGCGCCCTGGGTCACCCGCAGGTTCTCGAACTTGGAGACGTCGACATATTTCGAGACTTCCGCCAGCCCGCTGGCGAACGTGGCCTGCAGCCGCCTCAGGTCCTGGGGCGTGACGTTCTTGGCCTGGGCGCCGTCCACCAGTCCGCTCAGGGTGTTGAGCCCCTGATAGAGGGCGAAGAGCTTGCGGTAGTCGTCGCTGGCGCCCGGAAGGTCGAGCTTGGCGGCGTTCTCGTCGATCAGCTTGTGGCCGGCCAGCGCGCTCTTCACCGCCGCGGGCGTCGGGGCCGCAGCGCTCTGCCACGGCGGCGTCGGGGCGACCTTGGCCGTGGGCGTCGTCGAGCTCGACCCTCCCGTCACCGGCACGCCGGCGCGGTTCTGGTAGTAGTTGAGCAGGATATTGCTGTCGAAGCTGATGGTCATGGCGCCGGTCCGCGGACGCAGGAGCCCGCACCCTCACTCTGCGCCCACATGCCTGACGGGCCGTTAAGCCGGCCGAAGAAAGTCGCGCGCCCTCGGCGGAGCCCCAGCCCGAGGATCAACCGCCGCCGCGGAACAGCTGCAGGATGACCTGCGGCGCCTCGTTGGCGATCGACAGCGACTGGACGCCCAGCTGCTGCTGCACCTGCAGCGCCTGCAGCCGCGCGCTCTCCTTGGCGAGGTCGGCGTCCACGAGGTTGCCCACCCCGGCGGTGAGCACGTCGGTCAGCTTGGAGACGAAGGCGTTGTGGTTCTCGATCTGCTTGGCCTGGGAGCCCATGTCCCCGAGCGCCTGGTTCACGTTGACGATCGAGCTGTTCAGCTGGGTCAGGATGGCGGTGGCCAGGGTGACCGTGCCGATCGACGAGGCCACCGTCATGGTGATGATCGAACCTGGGGCGCCGTTTCCCAACGTCAGGTTCTTCGCGGACAGGGTGATGTAGGCGTTGGCGTCGGCGTTCGCGAGGAACTTGATCCCGGCGGGGATGCTGTTGTCGAGGATGTTGGCGCCGTCGAACGTGGAGTTCTGCACCACCTGAGTGATCTGGCGCAGGATCGACTTGTAGTCGGAATTGACGGCGTTGCGCGAGGCGGTGTCCAGCGACGGATCCTGCGCGGTGACCACCTTCTCCTTGAGCTGAACCAGCAGGTCGGAGACCGATTCGCCGGCGGTCATCGCCACCTGGGAGATGGATTTGGCGCGGTCCAGGCTCATCTGCACGGCGGCGAGCGCCCCGATGTCGGCCCGTTGCCCCTGGGCGATCGACCAGATGGCGGCGTTGTCCTTGGCGGTGGAGATCTTCAGGCCGGTGTTGACCCGGTTCTGGACCTGACCCAACTCGTCGTTGGTCTTGTTCAGGTTCTGTAACGCCGTCAGCGCCGAAGCGTTGGTATGGACGCTGATCGCCATGTCGTGGATCTCCTTGATCCGCCTACGAGTGTTCGACTCGCGACGGCCCCCGCCGTCCTCGCAGGCTTACGGAAACATGGTGTCCAGAACGTTAACGGACCAAATGGTCGCGGCCGCCGCCGGGCGTCCCGGGGGCGGGCTGGGAGACGATCACGCCGGCCCTCGGGCCATCGTCAGGCCTTGGCGCTGATCACCGCGCCGACTTCGTACCCGGCCTGGTCGCGAAGCCGCAGCAGCTGCTCGCGAGGAAACTGGGCGACGACCTCGCCGGTGACCCGGTTGATCGTCTTGTAGATGTAGGAGCCCGCGACCTGGCCCTGCTCGATGACCAGGCGCAGGTCGGCCTCGTCCTGGGAGGGATGGACCGGCCGCTTGGTCGTGACGGGGTCGGACGACAGCGGACGGGCCGGCGTGCCGAAGGTCGTATCGGGTGTGGCTGAAATCGAAGCCACGGGGTTCTCCAATTCACTTCGCGTCGCCGCGGGGGCGGTCGACAAAGGTCCGAACCGTCGGCGGCGAGAGGGTCGCCCTTCGCGCCGCAAAGGCCGGACCCGCGCCTCGCGGCGCGGATCCGGTTACTGTGCTTAGCGGAAGAGGCTGAGCAGGCTCGACGACGACTGGTTGGCGATCGAGAGCGCCTGAATGCCGAGCTGCTGCTTCGTCTGCAGAGCTTGGAGGTGGGCGCTTTCCTTCGCCAGGTCGGCGTCGACCAGGTTGCCGACACCGGCGTCCAGGGTGTCCTGGAGCTTGCCGATGAAGTTCAGGTGCGAGTTCAGCGACTTCGAACCGGTGCCCAGCTTGGACAGGGCGGTCGAAACCGCGCCGATCGCCGTGGTCACGGTAGCGATCATCGCCGTCGCGATCGTCTGCGTCGAAATGTCGGCGGTCGCCGTGATAGTCGCCAGAGCGCCACCGGCGCCACCAAGCGACAGGTTTTGAGCCGCCACGGTGATCTTCGACGTCCCGTCCGCATTCGCCAGCGCCATGATGGTGGTGCCGCCGTTCTTGATCAGGTTCGCGCCGTTGAAGTCGGCGTTGGTCACCGCCTTCGTGATCTGATCGCGGAGCGATTTGAATTCGTCGTTGTACGCGGTACGCGTCGCCGTATCGATCGTGGTGTCCGAGGCGGCGAGAGCCTTTTCCTTCATCTGGAGCAGCAGGTCAGAGACCGAGGCGCCAGCCGAAAGCGCGACGTCAACGGCCGACTGGCCACGTTGCAGAGAGTCCTTCACCGCGTTCAGGGCGCCGGAGCTGGCCCGTTGGTTCTGGGCGATAGCCCAGACGGCGCCGTTATCCTTCGCACTGGACACCTTTTGACCGGTGTTGATGCGGTTCTGGACCGTCATCAGCTCGGAGTTGGTTTGGTTCAGGTTCTGCAGCGCAACCATGGCGCCGACGTTCGTGTTCACGCTAGTCATGAGCGTTTAGTCCTTTTCTCAGGTATCCGGCCGCCATTTTGGCTGGCCGAGGGCGTTTTGCCCGGGAGGGTAAGGAGCAATCCACGGGCCAGACGGCGCCAGGCCTGAGGGGGCCATAAGCCACTGATATTATGGCGTTATAGGCCTGTTATCCATGCGCTCGGCCGGCAATTCCTGCCGGGGCCCAGGTTCCGGTAGGCAGATTTTGCCGACTTGAGCGGGCAAGCGCTGCCGGTTGGGGCCGCCGGCGCAGGGTGAGGGAAGGCAGTCGGCGTCGCACCGGCCGAGACGGCATGCATGGATGCTGACGACAAGCCCCAGGATGACGTCCGTGAACGGGATCGGCTTACCGGCCGTCGACGGGGGTGCGAATCCGGTGCGCCGTTCCGGGAGGGTTCCGGACGCTTCGATTCGAGCGGATCGGCGGCGCTAGGCGCCCTCGCCGCCCAGGCCCTGCATGATCATCCGGTTGATGTCGATGAGATCCTGGATGTCCTCTTCCTGGCGGATGACCAGGCTGGTGTATTTCCCCACCCAGATGCTGAGCGAGATGATCGAGGCGCGCAGGGCCTCGGGCAGCTGGTTGTTGGCGTCCGCGCAATCGCCGCCCAGCGCCGACCACAGCCGGCGATTCCAGTCCAGTGCGTCGATGCGGCCGCGCACGTCGGACGGATCCAACTCCGCGGCCGCCATAAGGGCGCGGGTGACTTGTCCGAACAGACGGTACTCCGCCTCGCGCGGGGATTCAGCTCTCGCCGTCGCCTGCTGGTAAGCCCGTAGCGACATTCCCCAACCTTTCGTCTTCGTACTCGATCAGCTTCCGGCACAGCATGAGCGCCTTGTAGTATTCGCGCTCCATGCAGTACTTCGAGATCGCCACGCATTCGGCGAGGATCTCCGGATTGCGGATCACCCCCATGAATTCAGTGAGCCGCCGGACGAACTCGTCATAGTAGCGAGCCGAGTTCGCCTCATCGAGGTACATCATCATCAAAGGAAAATAGATGCGCCGTGCAGGCGTGTTCGCCTCCTCGGCTTGCATGATGTCCTTTTCCCGCAGGACGGAGGCCTTGTTCTGGAGGACCAGCACGCCGCGCCGGTCGCCATTCTGGACGACCGCGCCATTCAGCACGAACCTTTCGCCCGGCTTCAGCGACAATTTAAGCGGCAAGTTTCCGGCTCCCCCCAACCAGCGCAGGTGCGCCGGCGTCGACCCTATCCCCCGACCGACCTCGGCCCGGCGACAAGACCAGCCATAACGGTGCGGAGTTAACGGCCGATTGCGACCCCCGCGGCCATGCGCCGCAACTTAAAGGACAGTTAAGCATGATGCGGGCAAGCATGGCCTAGTCCTCAAGGAATTGGGAGTCGGCGATGTCGCGCCAGGCCAAGCTCAAGGCTTCTTCCGCGCTCGCGCCCGAATCTTCGGCGGTGGCGACGCCGTTGAAGTTCGCCGCCGGCACGGCCGGCGAGGCCGGATCCAAGGGCGCCCTGGCCAAGCTCGATGCGGCGGTGGGCGAACTGCGCGCCATGGCCATCCAGCCGTACCTGCAGCGTGCGGTGGCGGCGCTGACCGCCGACGATCACAAGACCGGCGCCGAATGGGCGATCAAGGCGCTCGAGCAGGACGAGCGCAGCGGCCTGGGCTGGTACCTGCTGGCCTTCGCGCGCGAGAAGGCCGGGGACTTCGTCTCCTCCATCCGCTGCTATGAATCGGCGCTGTCGCTGATGCCCGACGAAGCCGAGGTGGCCAACGACCTCGGCCGGCTGGCCTATCGCATGGGGATGATCCCGCAGGCGGAGAAGCTGTTCCGCCACTTCCTCGCCCGCCATCCCGACCATGTGGAAGGCGCCAACAACCTAGCCTGCGCGGTGCGCGAGGCGGGCCGGCCGGACGAGGCGGTGGAGATCCTGCGGGCCGCGATCATGACGCAGCCGGGCTCGGCCCTGCTGTGGAACGCCCTGGGAACCGTGGTCAGCGAACAGGGCGACTTCGCGAACGCGCAGCTTTTCTTCGAGGAGGCGTTGCGCCTCGACCCCGACTTCGCCAAGGCGCGCTACAACCTGGGCAACGCCCGCCAGACGCTGGGCGACGCCGAAGGGGCGCTGGCGGAGTTCGACGGCGCGATGAAGCTCAAGATGGGCGAGGACGAACGCCAGATGATGCATCTGGCGCGGTCCACCACCCTGATCTCCCTGGGCCGCCTTGCGGAAGGCTGGACCGAGTACGAGGCGCGGCTGCACCCGCAGTTCTCCGGCGTCACCCTCTTCCAGGTCGACCGGCCGCGCTGGGCGCCCGGGGACGACCTCGCGGGCAAGTCGCTGCTGGTGATCGGGGAACAGGGCCTCGGCGACGAGGTGCTGTTCGCCAACACCCTGAACGAAGTGGCGAAGGCCCTGGGGCCGGACGGCCGCCTGACCATCGCCCTGGAGCCCCGGCTGGTCAGCCTGTTCCAGCGCTCCTTTCCCGACGCGACGGTCGGCGCCCACGCCACCGTCGCCGTCGCCGGTCGCACCGCCCGCTTCGTCCCGTTCGTCGAGGACCAGTCCGGGATCGACCTGTGGACGCCGATGGGCAGCCTGCTGCGGCAGTTCCGCACCCAGGTCGGGGCCTTCCCCCTGCGCGAGCGGTTCCTCACCCCCGACCCCAAGCGCGTCGCCCATTGGCGAAAGGCGCTGAAATCCGCGCCGGCCGGCGTCAAGGTGGGGCTGCTCTGGAAGAGCCTGGTGAAGGCCAACGTCCGCGCCCGGTTCTATTCGCCGTTCGAGCGCTGGGCGCCGGTGCTGACCACGCCTGGGGCGAGCTTCGTGAACCTGCAGTACGGGGACTGCGCCGAGGAGCTGGAGCAGGCGCGCCGCGAGTTGGGCGTGGAGATCTGGACCCCGCCGGGCATCGACCTGAAGCAGGACCTCGACGACGTGGCGGCGTTGTGCTGCGCCGTGGACGTGGTGCTGGGCGCCTCCAACGCCACCGTGAACCTGGCCGCCGCCTGCGGCGCGCCGACCTGGCTGATCGGCGTGCCCGCCGCCTGGCCGCTGCTAGGCTGCACGGACCGCTATCCCTGGTATCCGCAGGTCAAGGTGTTCATCACCCCCACGCTGGGAGCCTGGGAGCCGGTGATGGCCGACATGGCCGCCGAACTCGCCGGCGTCATCGCCGCCGCGGAACGCTAGCGCCGCGGAGGTTGTTCCTGCTGCAGGCGCAGCGACAGGAGCGACCCATGCCCGGCTTTCAGCAGGACTACGACGCCGACGGATTCGACGATCAGGACACCGCCGAGGCCCTCGACGAAACGGTCCTCAACGACCAGGAGGAACGCAGCGAGCTGCGCACCTTCGAGGAGCTGCCGGACCTGTTCGACGACACGCGCCGGGTTGGCGACGACGACGACGACGACGCGTTGGAGATCGACGCCGCGGACTTCGACCCCGATCGGGACTTCGACGCCGACAAGCTGGAGCAGGACGACGAAGGCCTGGAGTTCCTGTCCGCCGACGAAACCGACCTGACCGACGAAGACGCCGGCTTCGACGAGAACCAGATCGACGAGGACGGCGTCATCGACGGCCTGGACGAGGTGGGCGACGCCGAACTGGTGAGCGGCGGCGAGGACGACTTCACCAACTTCCAGTCCAAGCGCGTCTCCGACCCCGACCTGAAGCAAATGGGCTATGCGGACGGATCGGGGCGCGCGCGCGCCGACGACTGACCGCGCAGGCCTTGGCGGCGCCTCGACGCCCGATCTTCCCGGCGCCGGCCCGGAACCGCGCCCCGAAACCGCTTGAATGTCGCGCCGCGGCCTTTAGGTTGGACGGTTGAAACAACTGTTCGACATTTGCGGGCCGGTCGCCCGCTTCGGGGATTGATATGAGCGGACGCTTTGAAGGTACTGATAATTACGTCGCGACCGAAGATCTGAAGGTTGCGGTCAATGCAGCGATCGCCTTGGAGCGCCCGCTGCTGATCAAGGGCGAGCCGGGCACCGGCAAGACCGTTCTGGCCTACGAAATCGCCAACGCCATGAATGCGCCGCTGATCACCTGGCATATCAAGTCGACCACCAAGGCCCACCAGGGCCTCTACGAATACGATGCGGTCACCCGGCTGCGGGACAGCCAGCTGGGCGAAGTCGGCGTCAAGGACGTCAGGAACTACATCAAGAAGGGCAAGCTCTGGGAGGCGTTCGAAAGCCCGCAACGCCCGGTGCTGCTGATCGACGAGATCGACAAGGCCGACATCGAGTTCCCGAACGATCTCCTGCAGGAGCTCGATCGGATGGAGTTCTACGTCTACGAGACCAACGAGACCATCAAGGCGGCGGTCCGCCCGATCGTGCTGATCACCTCCAACAACGAAAAGGAGCTGCCGGACGCCTTCCTGCGCCGCTGCTTCTTCCACTACATCCGCTTCCCCGAAGTCGAGACGATGAACGAGATCGTCGAAGTCCACTATCCGGGCATCAAGCAGAAGCTGGTCGCCGAGGCGCTGCGCATCTTCTACGACATGCGCAAGGTCCCCGGCCTAAAGAAGAAGCCCTCCACCTCCGAGCTGCTCGACTGGCTGAAGCTGCTGATGGTCGAGGACATCGGCGAAGAAGCCCTGCGCGAGAAGGATCCCACCAAGCTGATCCCGCCGCTGCACGGAGCGCTCCTGAAGAACGAGCAGGACGTGCACCTCTTCGAGCGGCTGGCGTTCCTGGCGCGCCGCGAAGGCGCGGCGGGCAACCGCCCGGGCGCCAAAAGCTAACGCCGAATTCACTCGACCCGATCAGGGCCTCCGGTCACGCTCAAGGCGGATCGGAGGCCTTTTTCATGCAGCCTGCCCCGCTGATCGCGGCTTCGGGCCTCGTGCTCGGCCTCGCCGCCTGCCATCCCCTGCCCCAACGCGCCGTCACCCGCCTCGACTGCCCGACGTCGGCCGGCGAGCTCACGCGGGTGAACGCGGCCGCGGACGGCCGCGCCTGCCTCTATCGCAGCGCCGGCGGCGCCGACGTCTCCCTGCGGCTGCTGCCGGTGAGCGGTGACCCCAGGGCCGCGCTGGCGGGCGTCGAGCAGGAAGTCCGCGCCCTGGTTGCGGCCGCGCCCGCAGCCGAATCCGCCGCCCGGGACGCCCGGGCGAAGGCGGCGGAACGGCTTGGCGTCCCCGCCCCGCCCGTGGCGGACCCGGACGCGCAGCGCGCCGTGGCCGAGGCCGCCGCCGACGCCGCCAAGCCGGTCTCGGACGATAGCGCCGCGGACGACTGGGACGGCGATGGCGACCATGCCGAGGTCGACCTGCCGGGCATCCACGTGCGCGCGCACGGCGACGATGCGGACGTCCAGCTAGGTCCGATGCGGATCGTCGCCACCGACGGCGACGCGGTCATCAAGACGAGCCGCGACGTGCGCCTGCGCGGCGAATCCCTGTCGCGCGAAAAGCGCGGCCTACGCGCCAGCTTCCTGATGGTCCAGGACGGGCGCGCCGTGGGCTATGAGGCCGCAGGCCCGCGCGCCGGACCGCTCACCGTGGCGGTGCTGCAGGTGCGGGGCGGCGACGACATGATCGACCACCGCCTGCGCCGCGATGTCCGCCGCCTCGTGCGCCGCAACGGCGGGACCTGAAATCAACCCGCCGGCTGCACCTCCACGACCTTGTAGGTCAGCGGCCGGCCATCCTCGTCGGTGACGGTCACATACTCCCCCACGGCGAAACGGTGCTCGCCCAGGCGGTGGACCGGCTCGTCGTCGGCGGAATCCTCGTCGTCATAATCGAAGAACCAGCGTGAGCCCCGCCGCGCCAGCCGCCCGTCGACGGCGTCCTCGTCCGGGGCGAACCGGCGGACCGTGCAGATGTCCCGGGACTTCGAATAGACCGCCTCGTCCAGGTGGCCGTCGGCCGTCAGCGGCGCGGTCAGGGCGTAGCCGCGGTGATCGTCGCCGCCCGCGAACTCGGTGCCGGGGTTGCGGGCGAGCCGCATGACGATGCGCGACAGAGGCATGGGTCAGACCTTCTTTTTAGTGAGACAGGAAAAGCGACGGTTGGTCGGCGCTCAGCAGGGTGCGCGTGGTGCCGCCGAAGATGAACTCCTGCAGGCGCGGGTGACCGAAGGCGCCGGCCACCAGGACCTCCGCCCCGGCGGCCTTGGCGGCGGCCAGGATCAGGGGCGCGGCGTCGCCGGAGCCGGTCAGCACCTCGATGTCGGCCGCGAGCCCGCGGGCGGCGTAGTAGGCCTGCAGGCGCGCCGGGTCGAAACTGCGCGAGGTGGCCTTGGGCGCCCCGAAGATCACCACCCGGGAGGCCTTGTCGAGCAGGGGCAGCGCCAGCCGGGCGGCGCGCGAGGCCTCCTTGCCGCCGTCCCAGGCCACGGCGACGACGCCGCCCACCTTCAGGCCGTCGCGGGCGATCAGCACCGGGCGCTGCTCGTCGGCCACCATCTGCTGGAAGGCCTCGGCCAGAGGACCGCGGCCGCGCGCCGGGTCATTGGTGAACACCACGACGTCGGAGAGGCGGCTCTCGGCCGACAGGCCCGCCCAGACAGGCGTCTGCAAGGCCACGAACCGCTGCTTGGCGTAGCTGCAGGCCTCGAGGGCGGCCCGCGCCTTGGTCTCGCCGGCGGCGGCGGCCTCCTTCAGCGACTCCAGGGCCGCGGTCTGCACCCCGCCCAGGAACCCCTCGCCCATCCAGGGCATCACGTCGGCCACGTCAGCGGGCGTGTAGACGCCCGCCAGCTCAGCCCCGAAAGGCTCGGCCAGGATCGCGGCGGCCGAAACCGCCGCCTTGTCGGCGGCGCCGCCGGAGAGCGGCGCCATGATTCGAGCCCAACTCATCTGGATTTCCTCTGCGCTTCGTGATGTTGGGACCTCAGGATGCGCGCATGCATTGATTTTTCTCAAGTGGCGCGAGACGCGACCTTGACCATGAAGAGAACGCGCCGGTGAGAAAAGGGCTGCGTCGCGGATCGTCGGACCCGCGCGCCTGGCAGCGGATGCTGTCGGGCCGCCGGCTGGACCTGATCGATCCCTCGCCGATGGACATCGAGATCGAGGACATCGCCCATGGCCTGGCCCGGGTCGCGCGCTGGAACGGCCAGACGGTGGGCGAGCACGCCTTCTCCGTGGCCCAGCATTCCCTGGTGGTGGAGGAGGTGGTCGCCCATCTCGAGCCCGCGATCGAGCCGCGCTGGCGGCTGGCGGCTCTGCTGCACGACGCCTCGGAATATGTGATCGGCGACATGATCTCGCCGTTCAAGGCCGCGCTCGGCCTGGACTACCGCAAGTTCGAGGAGCGGCTGGAAGGCGCGATCCACATCCGCTTCGGCCTGCCCGCCCGCACGCCGGCGGCGGTGAAGGTGCTGATCAAGACCGCCGACCGGGCCAGCGCCTTCTTCGAGGCGACGCAGCTGGCCGGATTCAGCCATGCGGAGTCGCTGAACCTGTTCGGGCCGCCGCCGGCCGGCTACGCCCTGCACATCGAGCCGCTGCCCGCCGCGGCGGCCCAGGCGCGCTATCTGCAGCGCTATGTTGTCCTGTCCGAAGCGGCGGGCTACGGCGGCAAGGACGCTGCGTTCGCGACGGAGTAGACGCTTGACCCTGATCATCTGCGGCCTCAGCGAAGTCCCCAGGCTCATCGAGGCGCGACGCCCGTCGCACCTGGTCACCCTGCTGGACCCGGCCTCGATGATCGACACCCCGGCCGGGGTCGGCGCCGAGCGGCACCTGCGGCTTGCGGTCAACGACATCGTCGTGCCGACGGAGGGGCTGGTGGCCCCCACCGCCAGGCTGGTGGAGGATCTGCTGGCGTTCGGGGCCGACTGGGACGAGACGGCGCCGATGCTGATCCACTGCTGGGCCGGCATCAGCCGATCCACGGCGTGCGCCTTCATCCTGGCCTGCGAGCGCAGCCCCGACGCGGATGAGCGGGCCATCGCCCTGGCCATGCGCCAGGCCGCGCCGCACGCCTTTCCCAATCGGCGGATCGTCGCCCTGGCCGACGACATGATGAACCGGCGCGGGCGGATGCTGGATGCGGTGGAGGCCATGGGGACCTCCACGGTCGTGTTCGGGAACCCCTTCGACTTCGCCGTGCGCCACCGATGACGCCCGCCCGCAACCCGGCGCCCGCGGTGGTCATCGGCCTGTCCGCCGTGGTGGTGGCGATCCACGAGGGGGACGCCGCCGTCCTGACCGTGCGGCCGCACGACGCCGAGACCGGCAAGGCCTCGCAGCTTCGCGGCCTGCCGTTCGGCCCCTTCGACCCGGCGGGGCACCGCACCTTCGAGCTGGCGCTGCGGGCCTTCGTGACCGAGCAGACCCGGTTCGACCTGGGCTATGTGGAGCAGCTCTACACCTTCGGCGACAAGGGCCGCGACGCCCCGATCGCCGACCTGGGGGCCAACGCCGGGGCCGCGCGGGTGATCTCGGTGGGCTACCTGGCCCTGACCCCAACCGCCGTGGAGACCCAGGCCCCGGACACCGAATGGTGCGCCTGGACGCGGTTCTTCCCCTGGGAGGACTGGCGATGCGGCCGCCCGCCCGCCCTGGAGCCCATCGAGGCGGCCTTGCGCCGCTGGAGCGCGGCCGCGCCCGGCGCGGAGGGCGCCCGGCGGCTGGCCGGCGCACGGCTCCTCTTCGCCCTGGACGGCGCGCCCTGGAACGAGGAGCGGGTGCTGGAGCGCTACGAGCTGCTTTACGAGGCGGGGTTGGCGCCGGAGGCGGTGCGCGACCGGGGCGAGGGCCCGTTCCTGGACGCCCATGCGATGTCGGCCCTGGGGGAGCCGATGATCTCGGACCACCGGCGGATCCTGGCGACGGCGCTGAGCCGCCTGCGCGGCAAGCTCAAGTACCGCCCGGTGGTGTTCGAGCTGATGGCCGAGGCCTTCACCCTCTCGGCCCTGCAGCGGACCGTGGAGGCGATCGCCGGGGTGCCCCTGCACAAGCAGAACTTCCGCCGGGCGCTGGAGCGGGCCGAACTGGTGGAGGGCCTGGGCCGGCTCGACTCCGAGACCGGCGGGCGGCCCGCCGAGCTGTTCCGATTCCGCCGCGAGGTGCTGGGCGCCCGGCCGGTGTCGGGCCTGTCGCTGCCGCTGCTGCGCGACTGAAAAAGCCCCTCTCCCGGGCGGGAAAGGGGCTTCTCCAGGCTGGTTCAGCCGGCGTCAGAACTTGCGGACGTATCCCGCCGACCAGACGTTGGCGTCGCGGCCGCGGCTGGCGTCCTGGCGGGTGTAGTCCGCCCGCACGCCGTTGGCGCCGTCGAAGAAGTACTGGCCGCCGACCCCGTAGTTCCAGGACTTGATGGTGTCCTTGTCGGAGCCGGTGACCCCGGCGGCGTCGAACTCGGTTTTCACCTTGGTCGCCCCGTAGCCGAGGCGGGCGTAGAGGTCGGCCTTCGGCGACACCGGCAACAGGCCTACGCCATAGACCGCGCCCTGGCGCAGGATCCGGCTCTTGGTGTCGACACCGCCACGGTTCGAGTCGACGCTGTTTACGCCCACGCCACCTTCGGCTTCGATGGCGAAGTTCGGGTGCAGGCGCGCGCCCACCCGAGCCTGCACCGAGCCGGGGTCCGCGCCCTTGTGGTCATGAAACGAATAGCCGAGTCCCCCGTAGAACTTCGAGCCTGAGGCGTCCTGGGCCTGGGCCATCAGGGGAAGGGCGAGAAGGACGGCGGCCGAGGCCGCGGGGAGGAAAGCTCTCATAGTCGGTTACTCCTACTTACGCATCAGCACCCCAGCCGGCCCCTTGAGCGGTTCCGAACGCGGCGGGAGGGGGTCGGTTCTGCGTCAGTTGGAGTTTCGGTGGCCTGCTGTGGCCCGAATGTCACAACCTTGGGAGGCCAAAATGATGCCGCAATACGACCGGGGGTGGCGGCGTCAGGGCGCCGGCGCGCCGGGCGGGTGCGTCGCCTTCCAATCCATGCAGCGGCGGATGCGGCGGCTCACGGCCGGATGGTCGTAGAAGAGCAGCTCTTCTAGCCGTGTGGGCGTGGCTGCGCGGTACTCGATGGTCTTGACCAGCGCCCTGGCCAGGCCGTCGGGCTCGTTGGCGACCATTAGGGAGAACTGGTCGGCGTCGGACTCGACCATGCGGATGATGGTGTTCGAGATCGGCTGGCCCAGCAGCGAGAGCACGACGATGATGATGCCGATCACCGGGTAACCCGCAGGGTCGGCGAGACCCTCCACGCCATCAGCGCCGGTCAGCGCCAGCACCGGCTGAAACAGCCGGTCGACCAGGAAGAACACCACGAGGGCCAGCAAGGTGTAGGCGGCGGTCAGGATCAGCGCGTGATGGTGCACGTAGTGACCCATCTCGTGACCCACCACGCCGCGCACTTCGGCGAGGTCAGCGCCCTTTTGAAACATGACATCGCTCATGGCCACGCGCGCCGTCCCGAACAGCCCCGAAACGTTGGCTGTGTACCGGTTCGATTGCCGCGAGCCGTTGTAGATCACGATCTTGTCCGCGGGCACGCCGTTGGCGCGGGCGAGCGCCGCCACCGCGTCGCGCACCGCACCGGGGGGCGCGGGCCGGTAGGTGTTGAAGAGCGGCTGGATGAGCACCGGGGCGACCACCAGCAGGATCATCACGACAAGGCCGGTGACGCCCGCGCTCCACAGCCACCACCGCCGCGGCGCCCGGCGGATCAGGACGTAGATTCCCAGCGCCAGCAGCGTGGTCACCACCAGCGAGATCAGTCCCATCAGCAGAGCGTCGCCGAGCCAGCCCGCAAAGCCTTGACTGGTCAGGCCATAGCTTCGTTCGCGCCACCAGTCCGAATAGGCGCGCCACGGCAGGGCCAGCAGCGTTTCCAGCCCCACGTCGGCCGCCACCACCACCAGCACCGCCAGCGCGAACCGCCGCCGCCGCGAGGAGATCCGCCGGCGCAGCCGCACCAGGATCTCCGAGCGCAGCACCAGCCAGGAGATCGCAACGCCGATCAGCGCCGACCACAGCAGGATCCAGTGCCCGCCCTGGGTGTAGGCCTCGGCCCGGGCGTGCGCCTGCGGCGGCAGTTGCGCCAGGTACGCCGCCGTTGCGGCCGCCGGATCGAATCCGCTCGTGAGAGCCATAGGTCGCCCCCTCCCCTGCCCGCGCGGAGGAGGCCAGAGTCCCGAAGGCTTGTCAGGTGAAAACGTCGGCTATCGAGGGCGCCGCGTTCTCCGGCGGCCTCCTCGCCTTCCTGGAGCTGCAACACCGGATACAATACTAGTCTTGGTTGCAGCACAAATTTACTTGAGAACATTTCAGGAACATTCTGCTTGCGCCCGCCGGCGATCCGCCTAGGAGTCGCGCTCAGGAGGCCGGCGATGGTGCGGATGCGATATGGCGGGGTGCGCGATCCGGTGGGGCTGTTCGAGGAGCTGCGGCCCTTCCGCAAGCGGATCAGGACCGTGCAGGACCACTGCCGGCCGTTCGGGCCGGAATACATGATCCTCGGCGGCGTGGTGGCCGCGCTGGACGCAGCCGCGCACTACTTCACCGGCCAGCCGTCGTTTTATGCGGTGGGCGCCGCCCCGCCCCGGCCCGAGGGGTCGTGAGCGAGGAGGCCGACGCGCTTTCTAGTGCCCCGTGCCGCTGACGTTGATGAACTGGGCGTTGACCCAGACGGAATCGTCGCTGGCCAGGAACAGGGCGACGTTGGCCACGTCCTCGGGCGCGCCGAGGCGGCCGCGGGGGTGGTTGCGGGTCATCATCTCGATGAGCGTGCCGCGCGGCTGGCCCATGGCGTCGTCGCGCTGCTCCATAGCCGAGGTCAGGGCGTGGGTGTGGATCGGCCCGGGACAGACGGCGTTGGCGCGCACGTTCTGGCGCAGGAAGTCGGCGGCGATCTGGCGCGTGAGGCCCAGGACCCCGCCCTTGGCCGCCATGTTGGAGACCACGCCCGGGGTCCCGGCCAGCACGCCCGAGCTGGAGGTGAAGATCAGCGACCCGCCGCCGGCCGCCACCATGTGCGGGACGACATATTTGGCGGTGCGGAACATCCCCGTGAGGTTGATGTCGAGGATCGTGTTCCAGTGCTCCAGCGGGGTGGTCACCACCGTGCCGCCGTCGCCGGTGCCGGCGTTGGCCCAGCAGGCGTCGATCCCGCCGTGGGCGGCCACCGCCTGCTCCACGCAGCGCGCCACCGAGGCCTCGTCGCGGACGTCGCAGACATGGGCGGTGGCGCGGCCGCCGGCGGCGGCGATCTCCGCGGCCACGGCCTCGGCGGCGGCGGCGTCGATGTCGAGGACGGCGACCGAGGCGCCTTCGCGCGCGAAGATCAGCGCGCCCGCACGGCCGAGTCCGGAGCCCGCCCCGGTGATGACGCATCGTTTGGAAGAAAGCCGTCCCATTCGTGTCCTCTCGGGTTTACGGGGCCGGTCAGCCGCGGCCGACCAACGTCTCGGGATCGTATGAGTAGAGGGAGAGCCTGAGCGCGCTGACCCGCCAGCGGTCGCCAACCTTGCATGTGTCGATGTGATAGAGGCCGGCCAGCATGCGGTCGACCACCACCTGCGGTCCGCCTTCGGGCCCGCTCTTGATTTGCATCGGGTTGCGCAGGTGGGCGAGCACCGTGGCGGTCTCCACGCCGGTGAAGGTGATCAGCGGATTGTTCACGCAATGCTGCATGAACCGCTGGCGGCTGGGGGCCGACCCGGCGGCGCCGAAGGCGCGGTTCACGAAATCGTCCCTCGGCAGTTCGACGGGGCCAAGATCGGCCGGCCCGCCGGTGAGGCGGACGGGGTTGTTGCTGAGGTCCCACAGCACAGGGTCGGTGAAGCAGGCCTCGAACATGTCGCGGTCGCCGATGTCGAGCGACATCATAAAACGCCAGACCACGTCCTGGATCTCCAGGCGGTCGGCGACCCGGAAGTCCTCCCCCGGCTGGGGAAGCCGCTGTCCGTAGGGGTTCATGGCGGTTCCTCTTTCGCCGTCTCGCGCGGCTGGGACTGTCCTACGCCGGGCCGTGGGGTGGGGTCCAGAGGGGGCGGCGTCATCGGCGGCCCACAAAAACAGGCCCCTGAGGGCCAACACATTAAGGCCGGAAGTGTCGCAACGTATTCATAGGCTTGGCCATATTCCGCCTCAATTTCGTCTCACCGCCCATTGCTGAATGGAAACATCGAAGGTCGTGGGGATCACATCGTTATATGATATTTGGCTGACATGAACTTCCTCGGGGGAAGTTCATTCGGGCGCGGGCGCGCGACTTGCCGCCCGTATCTTCCGTGCACGCCCATTTATACTGATCGACTAGTGTTCTCTGTCCACGTCCTGCGCACAGGGATCGCGGGGTGACATCGCGGAAAGCCCGGACTTGCGACGGGCGCGCGGACCAACCCGGCAGAAACTGAAATCGAGGACCGCCCGGTCTCGGACCTGGCGGCGTGAATCCTTCGCGGGGGCGCGGAGAGAAATCCATGGCCTACGTCAACTACGGCGGCGCGACGCTGCCTGAAGTCGCGTCCAACGGAACGGTGATCAGAGGCACGTCGGCGGCGAATGAGCGTGTCGCCGGCACGGCCGGCGCAGACAATATTTCCGGGAACGGCGGCGGCGATACGGTCGCCGGGGGCGCCGGTAACGACTTCTACTACATCATGGACGGGAAGGACGTGCTCGTCGAAGACGCGAACGGCGGCGTCGACATGGCGACGGCCTGGACGAACTATACGCTCCCGGCGAACGTCGAGAACCTCAGCGTCCTGGCGGACAACACCTGGGCGTCCGGCAACAGCCAGAACAACATCATCCTCGGCGGCGACGGCAGCCAGCAGATCTATGGCGGCCTGGGCCAGGACGTCCTGGTCTCGCAGGGGTCCGACGTACTCATCGTCCGCAAGGGCGAGGGCAACGACGTCATCTACGGTTTTGACAACACGGACACGATCCGGCTGTCCGGGACCAAGCTGTTCAACATCAATGACGTGAAGGCGGCGATGACCCAGGAGGGGGCGGACGTGCGCCTGAACCTCGGCGGCCTCGACGGCCTGATCATCCGCAACACCACGATCGCGGCCTTCTCGGACAAGAACTTCCAGCTCGGCGTCGACGTCAGCAAGCTGACCCAGACCTTCGGCGAGGAGTTCAACAGCTTCAGCCTGTGGAACAACGACAGCGGGCGCTGGCGGGCGGACTTCGGCTACGGGACGGGCCGCGAATCCCTGGACGCGCACACCCTGACCAACAATCACGAGCTGCAGATCTACACGGACCCCAACTTCAAGGGCACGGACGGGAAGCTGTCCAGCAACCCGTTCAGCCTAAGCAACGGCGTGCTGAACATCCACGCCCAGCCGGCGACGGCGGCGCAGCAGAACTCGATCTGGGGCTTCGACTACACGTCGGGATTGATCACCACCAAGGAGTCGTTCGCCCAGCAGTACGGCTACTTCGAGATCCGCGCCCAGGTCCCCGACATCCAGGGGATGTGGCCAGCCCTGTGGCTGTTGCCGAAGGACGGCAGCTGGCCGCCGGAAATCGACATCCTGGAGACGATCGGCTCGCAGCCGAACGTCGCCTTCACCACGGGGCATTCGAATGCGACCGGGACCCACACCTCGCAGACCGAGTGGGACTACCGCGCGCCGACCACCGACAACTTCCACACCTACGGCATGCTGTGGACCGACAAGACTCTCACCTGGTACGTCGACGGCGCCGCGGTGCACTCGATGGCGACCCCAGCCGACATGCACAAGCCAATGTATTTCCTGGCGAACCTGGCCGTCGGCGGCGATTGGCCGGGCGCCCCGGCGGCCGACTTCAGCGGGGCGGACCTGAAGATCGATTACGTCCGGGCCTATTCGCTCGACGCGCCTTCGACGCCCACGCCGACACCAACTCCCACTCCCACCCCCACTCCCACTCCGACTCCGACTCCGACCCCAACTCCAACGCCCACGCCGGCGGGCAGCAAGATCACCGGCAGCTACCGCAGCGACCAGCTCACTGGAACCGCCGGCGCCGACACCGTCAGCGGCGGCTGGGGAAACGACACGATCACCGGCGCCGCCGGCAATGACCGGCTGGACGGCGGCGGCGGGAACGACCGGTTCGTGTTCCGGCCCGGCTTCGGCCACGATACGATCAGCGGCTATGCAGCGAGCGGCAATGCGGACTCGATGCAGTTCATCGGCTTCGGCGCCGCGCGCCCGGACTCGATCGCCCAGGTCGGGGCCGACACCTCGATCCACTTCGCATCGGGGGACAGCATCCTCTTGGTGGGCGTGAAGCTGTCGGCGCTGACGTCGCAGGACTACATCTGGAGTTGAGGCCGCCGGCGGATTTCAGACGAGCCGGACCCGGAACCAAGCGGCGAACTCATCCTCACTCAGCTGACCTGCGGCGAGGGCCTCGACCGCGTGGATCGCATCGACCTTTTCGAACCGTAACCGGAGGCCGTTGTCGGCGAGGAACAGCCGCGCCACGACCCAGGCGATGCGCTTGTTCCCGTCGACGAAGCCGTGATTTCGAGCCAGGCCAAAGGCGTAGGCCGCCGCCAAGCCTCACCGCTTCGGCGGCTTGCTTTCGAGCACGGTCAGGTTGCGGACCACCAGGTCCTGGATCTCCACCCGGCGGAAGCGGGCGCGGCCGATGGTCAGGCGGCCGATCGCCAGGCGGCCGACGGCCAGCGCCCCCAGCGCGATCGCGCCGATGGCGAGGGCTCCGGCGGCGGCGGAGCCCAGGGCGCCGCTGGTGCGCGCGACGGGACGCAGCCAGGCTGGAACCGTCGGCGGCTTGGGCGCGTCCTGCGGCATGCTCAGCGGTCCTTCTCGCGCTCGCCGATGGCCGCCTGTGCGGCGGCGAGCCGGGCGATGGGGACGCGGTAGGCCGAGCAACTCACATAGTCGAGACCGATCGTCTCGCAGAACTGGATCGAGGCCGGGTCGCCCCCGTGCTCGCCGCAGATGCCCAGCTTGACGTCCGGCCGCGCCGCGCGGCCGCGTTCGGCGGCGATGCGGATCAGGTCGCCGACCCCCTCCTGGTCGAGGGTCACGAAGGGGTCGCGCTCGAAGATGTTCTTCTCGATGTAGGCGTTCAGGAACCGGCCCGAGTCGTCGCGGCTGATGCCGAAGGTGGTCTGAGTCAGGTCGTTGGTGCCGAAGGAGAAGAACTCGGCGTGTTCGGCGAGGTCGCCGGCGCGCAGGGCGGCGCGCGGCAGCTCCACCATGGTGCCGACGCGATATTCGATCGTCCGGCCCTTCTCGGCCATGACCTCTTTCGCGGTGCGGTCGGTGAGTTGGCGCAGGTACTTCATCTCCTCGCCCTTGGCGACCAGGGGATGCATGATCTCCGGCACCGGCGCGGCCTTGCCGCCGGCGACGATCTCGCAGGCCGCCTCGATGATGGCGCGCACCTGCATCTCGTAGATCTCCGGGTAGGAGACCCCCAGCCGGCAGCCGCGGTGGCCCAGCATCGGGTTCACCTCGTGCAGCTCCTTGGCCCGGCGCAAAAGCTTGGCGGCGTCCAGGCCGGTGGCGGCGGCGACGGCGGCCACGTCCTCCTCGGTGTGCGGCAGGAACTCGTGCAGCGGCGGGTCGAGCAGGCGGATGGTGACCGGCAGGCCTTCCATGATCTCGAACAGCTCGACGAAGTCCTGCCGTTGCATGGGCAGGATCTTGGCCAGGGCCGTGCGGCGGCCGGCCTCGTCGTCGGCCAGGATCATCTCGCGCACGGCGGCGATGCGGGCCGGATCGAAAAACATGTGCTCGGTGCGGCACAGGCCGATGCCCTCCGCGCCGAACTGGCGGGCGGCGCGGGCGTCCGCCGCCGTCTCGGCGTTGGCGCGCACCTTCAGCCGGCGCAGGCCGTCCGCCCACTCCATCAGGGTGGCGAAGTCGCCGGAAAGTTCCGGCTCGATCATGTTGACGGAGCCGGCGATGATCTCGCCGGTGGAGCCGTCGATGGTGACGATGTCGCCGGCCCGGTAGGTCTTGCCGCGCGCGCGCAGTTCGCCCGCCTTGCCGTCGATCTGCAGTTCGCCGGCCCCGGAGACGCAGGGCCGGCCCATGCCGCGGGCGACCACGGCGGCGTGGCTGGTCATGCCGCCGCGGGCGGTGACGACGCCGCGGGCCGCATCCATGCCGCGGATGTCCTCGGGCGAGGTCTCCTCGCGCACCAGGATGACCGCGCCGTTGGTCCCGCCCAGGCGCTCGGCCTCGGCGGCGGTGAAGACGATCTGGCCGGTAGCTGCGCCCGGCGAGGCCGGCAGGCCGGTGGCGATCACCGTCCGTGGGCTGGACGGATCGATGGTCGGGTGCAGGAGCTGATCGAGGGAGGCGGGCTCCACCCGCATCACCGCTTCTTCCCGGGTGATCAAGCCCTCGCTGGCGAGGTCGACGGCGACCTTCAGCGCAGCCTTGGCGGTGCGCTTGCCGTTGCGCGTCTGCAGCATGTACAGACGGCCCTTCTCGACCGTGAACTCGATGTCCTGCATGTCGCGATAGTGCTTCTCGAGCGTCTCGACGACGGACTTGAACTGGGTGAAGACGTCCGGGAGCGCCTCCTCCATGGAGGGGTTCTTCTCGCCCATTTCCTCGCGGGCGATGCGGGTCAGGGCCTGGGGCGTGCGGATGCCGGCGACCACGTCCTCGCCCTGGGCGTTCAGCAGGAATTCGCCGTAGAGGCGGTTCTCGCCGGTGGACGGGTTGCGGGTGAAGGCGACGCCGGTGGCCGAGGTCTCGCCCATGTTGCCGAACACCATGGACTGGATGTTCACCGCCGTGCCCCAGCTCTCGGGGATGTCGTGCATGCGGCGGTAGAACTTGGCCCGGTCGTTCATCCAGCTGGCGAAGACCGCGCCCACGGCGCCCCAGAGCTGGGCCTGCGGGTCCTGCGGGAAGGGCTGGCCCCGCTCGCGCTCGACGGCGGCCTTGTAGTCGGCGACCACGGACTCCCAGTCATCGGCGGACAGGTCGGTGTCGACGGTGACGTCCAGCCGGTCCTTATGCTCGTCGAGGATCTCCTCGAACATGTGGTGGTCGAGGTCGAGCACCACGTTCGAGTACATCTGGATGAAGCGGCGGTAAGAATCGAAGGCGAAGCGCCGGTCGCCGGAGAGCCTGGCCAGGCCGTCCACCGTGGCGTCGTTGAGGCCGAGGTTGAGGACCGTGTCCATCATCCCCGGCATGGAAGCGCGCGCGCCCGAGCGCACGGAGACCAGCAGCGGGTTAGCCGGGTCGCCGAAGCGCTTCGCCGTCTGCTTCTCGACGACGGCGAGCGCCTCGGCCACCTGGGCCTTCAGCTCGGCGGGATAGGTGCTTCCCTGGGCGTAGTAGTGGGTGCAGCACTCGGTGGTGATGGTGAACCCGGGGGGCACCGGCAGGCCCAGCGCCGACATCTCAGCGAGGTTGGCGCCCTTGCCGCCCAGCAGGTTCTTCATCGAGGCGTCGCCGTCGGCGCGCCCTCCGCCAAACGCATAGACCCAGCACGCCTTGGTCAGAGTATTCGTAGCCATGATCCCTCTCAGCCCGTCACCTGCGAGAAATCCGCCACGCGACCCATTGCGTCGCGGACCTGGCCCAGAAGCCGCAGGCGGTTCTCACGTTCCGCCGCAACCTCGGAGTTGACCAGCACCTTATCGAAAAACGCATCCACAGGCGCCCGCAACGCCGCCAGAGCGCGCATTGCGCCGGCGAAATCCTCCGCCGCCAGGGCGTTCGCCACCGGAACCTCGACCGATTTGAGGGCGTCGATGAGCGCCAGTTCCTCGCGCGCTGCGCCCGGGGCCTTGGCGGCGGGGCCGGTGGGCAGCTTGCCCTTCTTCTCCTCGGCCTTGAGGATCGAGGCGGCGCGCTTGTAGCCCGCAAGCAGGTTGGCGCCGTCGTCGCTGGCCAGGAACCGGGCCAGCGCGCCCACCCGGGCGGCGATCCGCACCAGGTCGTCGTCACCCAGGGCGAAGACCGCATCCACCAGATCGTGGCGCTGGCCCTGGTCGCGCAGCTGCACCTTCAACCGTTCGGCCAGGAAGGCCAGCACTTCGTCGGCCACCTGCGGATAGGGCGCGAAGCGGTAGAGCTCTTCCCCGTCCGGCTCGGCGCCGGCGACCCGGCGGGTGCGGTCGAAGAGCACGTCCACCTCGCGGTCCATGGCGACCACGATGGGCGGGGCGCCGTCCAGCAGGGCCTCGTCGAACTCCTTCAGGTAGACCGCGAATTCCTGCGAGGCGGCCCGGCCGCGGGCGCCCAGGTAGGCGGTGGTCCGATCGGTGGAGATGAACAGCGCCCGGCCGGGGTCGACGTAGCACCGCAGCGACCGATACCAGGCCTCCACCAGCTCGCGCACGGGCGCGCGCACCTCGCTCGCCAGCAGGATGCGGATCAGGCCCAGGGCCGAGCGGCGCAGGGCGAAGGGGTCGCGCGAGCCCGTCGGCTTCTCGCCGATCGCGAAGAAGGCGGTCAGGGTGTCGAGCTTGTCGGCCAGGGCCACGGCCATGGTCACCGGCTTGTCCGGGACCTCGTCGGTGGGGCCCACCGGGCGGTAGTGGTCGGAGATCGCCTCGGCCACGACGGCGCTCAGGCCCTCCTCGCGGGCGTAGTAGCCGCCCATGACGCCCTGCAGTTCCGGGAATTCGCCCACCATGCCGGTGGCCAGGTCGGCCTTGCAGAGGCGCGCGGCGGTCACCGACTTGGCGACGTCGGCGCCGACCTTCGGCGCGATCTCGGCGGCCAGCATCTCCAGCCGCTCCACCCGCTCGCGCAGGGTGCCGAGCTTGGCGTGAAAGGTGACCCCCTCCAGCTTCTTCAGGCGGTCCTCCAGCGAGAGCTTGCGGTCCTCGCTCCAGAAGAAGCGCGCGTCGGAGAGGCGGGCGGACAGCACCCGGGCGTTGCCGGCGGCGATCGCCTTGCCTCCGTCAGGCGCCTCGATGTTGGCCACGGTGACGAAGTGGGGCGCCAGCTTGTCGGTGCGCGAGTCGCGGACGGCGAAATATTTCTGGTGCGTGCGCATGGAGGTGCGGATCACCTCCGGCGGCAGGTCGAGGAAGGCCGGGTCCATGTCGCCCAGGATCGGCGTCGGCCATTCGGCCAGGCCGGCCACCTCGTCCAGCAGACCCTCGTCATCCACCAGTTCGAGCCCGCGCGCGAAGCAGAGGGTGCGCGCGCCGTCCACGATGCGCTCCTTGCGGACCTCGGGGTCGAGGACCACGAAGTGCTTAGTCAGGCCATCCTCGTAGTGCTCGAAGTCCTTGGCCTTGAAAGGCTTGCCGGAGCCCATGAAGCGGTGGCCCTCGGTGATGTCGCCGCTCTCGACGCCGTCGATGGCGAAGGTCACCGGCTCGCCGTCGAAGACGCAGAGGATGCGCTTCAGCGGGCGGACCCAGCGGAGAGTCCCCATCCCCCAGGTCATGGACTTGGGCCAGGGGAAGTCGCGGACGATGGCGTCGACCATCTCGGTGATGATCTCGGCGGTGGGCCGGCCCAGGCGCTTGATGGTGGCGAAATAGACGCCGTCGCGCTCGACGAGCTCGGAGCGGGGAACGCCGGCGGAGCGGAGGAAGCCCTCCACCGCCTGCTCGGGCGCGCCCAGGCGGGGGCCCTTGCGCTCTTCACTCCGATCGCCTTGCGCAGCCGGCAAGCCCTCGGCGACCAGGGTCAGGCGGCGGGGCCCGGCGAAAGTCTTCAGCGCCTCGGGCAGCAGGCCCTGGGCGGCCAGGCGATCGCGCGCCATGCGCTCGAGGTCGCGGGCCGCCTGCGCCTGCATGCGCGCGGGGATCTCTTCGGAGAACAGTTCGAGAAGGAGCTGGGGCATGACCTAATTCGAAAAGGAGAACACGACGGCGGCGATCACGAGTTCCGCCCCTCGTTCGCCACCCAGGCCTCGGCGCACATCTTGGTCAGGTCGCGGATGCGGCCGATGTAGCTCTGGCGTTCGGCGACCGCGATGGCGCCGCGGGCGTCCATCAGGTTGAACAGGTGGCTGGCCTTGAGCACTTGGTCGTAGGCCGGCAGGACCACCGCCTGCCCCTGCGGCGCCTTCAGCGACAAGAGCCGCGGAACCTGGATTTCCATATCCTCGAAGTGGCGCTTGAGGGTCTCGACGTCATAGCCCTCGAAATTGGCGGTGGAGTGCTGGCGCTCGTTCTCCAGGAACACCTCTCCGTAGGTCATGGGCGCGGGACCGTCGGGATCGTTGAAGGCCAGTTGGGTGAAGTGGTCGACGCCCTGCAGGTACATGGCCAGGCGTTCCAGGCCATAGGTCAGTTCGCCGGCCACCGGGAAGACGTCCAGGCCGCCCACCTGCTGGAAGTAGGTGTACTGGGTCACCTCCATGCCGTCGCACCAGACCTCCCAGCCGAGGCCCCAGGCGCCGACGGTGGGGTTCTCCCAGTCGTCCTCGACGAAGCGGATGTCGTGCAGGCGGGTGTCGAGGCCGATGGCGTCCAGCGAGCCCAGGTAGAGGTCCTGCAGGTCGTCCGGGTTCGGCTTCAGGATCACCTGGTACTGGTAATAGTGCTGCAGCCTGTTGGGGTTCTCGCCATAGCGGCCGTCCCCCGGGCGGCGGGAGGGCTGCACATAGGCCGCCCGCCAGGGCTTGGGGCCCAGGGCGCGGAGCACCGTCGCCGGGTGCAGGGTCCCCGCCCCCACCTCGATGTCGTGGGGCTGCAGGATCACGCAGCCCTGACGGCTCCAATAGTCGTGCAGCTTCAGGATCAGGCCCTGAAACGAAAGCGGCTTTTCTGAAGGCATTTTGGGGCTTGTTCGCGGGCGCAAAAAAAGTCGGCGGACCATAGGGCCCGCCGACCTTCGCTTCAAGCCGCGGCGGCGCGCGGCGTTAATTCCCCTTGGCGGCCGTATGACGCCCGGCGTTGGAGAGCGGCTTGTACTTGGCGCGGTTCTCCGGCGTGTCCGCCACCGGGCCGTTGGTCGTGGTGGTGCTGCTCACCGTCGCGCCGGTCGGCGTGGCGTTGGCGCTGGCCGAATCAGCAGCCGGCGGAGCTGCCTCCGTGGCGGCGCCCGTCGCCGGCGCGGCGGAGGGATCAGTCGCCGGAGCGGCGGAGGAATCAGCTGGCGCAGCGGCGTCGGCCGGGGCCGCGGGGGCGCTGGCCGCCGGGGCCGTGCTGTCCGCGGGCGCGGGCTGGGTTTCCTGGGCGAGCGCCGCGCCGGCTACCAGAGCCGACGCGAGCGCCGCGGAGGACAAGAGGGTCTTGAGATTCATATTGGTCGCTCCTGCTTTTGAAATGCGCGGACGACCCCCCGATTCATCCTTTTTTCGGTGACTATTTTGGCGTGGACGGCGCGGCGGACGCCGGCGTGGCGGCCGAGGCCGAGGCGTCGGCGCCGCCCGCCGTCGGCGCGCCGGGCGTCAGCACCTTGTCGATGACATGGACGATGCCGTTGGAGACGCGAACATCCGCCTGGATGATGTCGGCGTTATTGACCTTCAGCACGTCGCCGGCGCCGTCGAGCTCGACATTCGAGCCGGCGACCGTCGGCACAGCACCGACGTGGCCCTTGATCTTGGCCGAGTCCACCGGAGCGTTGATGATGTGATAGGTGATCAGCTTCTGCAGCCGGGGCTTGTCGGCCATCAGCTTGTCGAGTTCGCCGGCCGGCAGGGCCGCGAAAGCCGCGTCCGTGGGCGCGAACACCGTCAGGCCCTTGTTGTTCTTCAGCAGTCCGGTGAGGTTAGTGGCGTCAGCCGCCTTGGCGAAGGTGTTGAACTGGCCGGCGAGCTTCAACGTCTGAACGATATCGCCGTTGGGGACAACGTTGGTCGCGGCCGGGGTCGTAGCCGGCGCAGCGGCGGCCGGCGCAGCAGCAGCGGCAGGCGCCGCCGGGGCGGCGGGCGCGGCCGTCTGGGCGACGGCGGCGCTGGCGGTAAGCGTCAGGACCGCGGCGGCGGTCATTAGGCGCGTCAAGGTCATTCAGTCCTCTCTAGTGGGTATGGCTGCGGCCCCGCAGGGCAAGCGTTCATAGCGCGATGGTCGGGCTGACTACGCGCAACAATGTGACCAGTTGCTTGGGGTCACGGCTTCGTGAAGCGCCGCCATGGCGCGGCCCTATTTTGACCGCCGCGCCGCCTCCGGGGTGTCGTGAACGCGTCATTCTGCCCGCTTCTGCAGCAAACGACCGCCTATTCGCCTAAAATATCGGCGCCCGTTGCCTTTTCGTTAAGCCCGCAGGCCGTGGACCCCCGTTCCCGCCCCAACCGCCCATAGCGTCGCCGTGCCGTCGCGCCACGAAGCCTGCGCGCGCCGGTTTGGAAACAACAGAGGGGCGCGCACCAGGCTTCGGCCCGCGCGGGAGCGAGCGGATGAAATTGGTCATGGCGATCGTCAAACCCTTCAAGCTGGACGACGTGCGCGAAGCGCTCGTTTCGGCCGGCGTTGAAGGTCTGACGGTTTCGGAAGTGAAGGGCTACGGCCGCCAAAAGGGACAGACGGAAATCTACCGGGGCGCGGAGTACCAGGTGAATTTCGTGCCCAAGGTGAAGCTGGAAGCTGTCGTCGAGGATTCGGCGACCGCCAAGGCCGTGGACGCGATCAAGTCCGCCGCCGCCACCGGCAAGATCGGCGACGGCAAGATTTTTGTCCTCAACGTGGAGGACGCGGTGCGGATTCGGACCGGCGAGACCGGCACGGCCGCCCTCTAATCCGCCAACGTATTGGGACAAGGGGATCGGGATCATATGAAATTGCTTGGAATGAACCGGTGGGCCGGCCTGTTGGCCGCCGCCATGCTGGTCGGAGCGCCCCTGGCGGCCCCGGCCTTCGCCCAGGACGCCGCTCCGGCGGCGGCCGCGCCTGCGGCCGCACCAGCCGAGGCTGCGCCCGACACCGCGGCGCCCGCCGCCGCGGAAGCCGCGCCCGCCGCCACGCCGGCGGCCCCGGCCGCCGCGCCGGCGCCGCCCGCGCCTGACAAGGGCGACACCGCCTGGATGCTCATCTCCACCGTGCTGGTGCTGCTGATGATCGTGCCCGGCCTGGCGTTGTTCTACGGCGGCCTCGTGCGCCAGAAGAACATGCTGTCGATGCTGATGCATGTCTCCACGGTCTGCGTCATCGGCATGATGGCCTGGCTGCTGTGGGGCTACAGCCTGACCTTTACGGATGGGGGATCGCACGACCTCTTCCTCGGGGGCTTCTCACGGCTGTTCCTGAAGGACATGACCCCATCGTCCGTGGTCGCGACCTTCTCGACGGGGGTGATGATCCCCGAGCTGGCCTACATGGCCTTCCAGATGACCTTCGCCGCCATCACCGCCTGTCTGGTGCTGGGCGGCGTGGCCGAGCGGATGAAGTTCGCCGCGGTGGTCGCCTTCGCGGTGATCTGGCCGCTGCTCTCCTACTACCCGATCGCGCACATGGTCTGGTGGTGGCCGGGTCCGGACGCCATCGCCAACGCGCCGAAGGATCCGATCAAGGCCGGCCTGGTCTGGGGCTTCGGCGCCCTCGACTTCGCCGGCGGCACCGTGGTGCACATCAACGCCGGCATCGCCGCCCTGGTGGGCTGCCTGGTGCTGGGCCCGCGCCGTGGTTATCGCACGGAAGCCATGCCGCCCCACTCGCTGACGCTGACCCTGGTTGGCGCCGGCCTGCTGTGGGTTGGCTGGTTCGGGTTCAACGCCGGATCGAACCTGGAATCGAACGGCTATGCGGCGCTTGCGCTGGTGAACACCCTGGTGGCCACCGCGGCGGCCGGCTTCTCCTGGGTGATCACGGAATGGGTCACTCGCAAGAAAGCCAGCATGCTGGGCATGGCCTCGGGCCTCGTGGCGGGCCTGGTGGCGGTGACGCCAGCAGCCGGTTTCGCGGGGCCGGTGGGCGCGCTGGTCCTCGGCCTGATCGTCAGCCCGGCCTGCGTGTTCGCCTGCTCGGTCGTGAAGAACGCCTTCAAGTACGACGACAGCCTGGACGCCTTCGGCATCCACGCGGTCGGCGGCATCATCGGCGCCATCGCCACCGGCATCCTGGTGAACCCCGCCCTCGGCGGCGCGGGCGTCGTGGACTACACGACCTGCGCCCTCGACGGCGACATCTCGACCTGCGACACCGCGGCCTACGTCTTCGGCACCCAGGTGATGGCGCAGGTCAAGGCCGTGCTGACCACCATCGTCTGGTCGGGCGTCGCCTCGGCGATCACCTTCTTCGCGATCAAGTTCACCATCGGCCTGCGGGTGACCCCGGAGACCGAAGAGGAAGGCCTCGATATCGTCGAACACGGCGAACGGGCCTACCACTCCTCCTAGTCGCCAGCGAAACCGCGTACGGAACGGGGGTCCTTCGGGGCCCCCGTTTTCGTTTGGCGGAGAGGAGCGCAGCGTCGGGCGAGGCCGAGTGATCGACGCCTATCGCGCCTGGTCGGGCGCCCAGGGACCGCCCAGGCGGCAGCGGCGGATCCACCAGTCCGGGCGCAGGGCTTCGAGGCGCTCGGCGAGGCCCTCGGCCTCCAGGTCGCCGACGCAGAGGGCGAAGCAGGTCGCCCCGGAGCCGGACATGCGGGCGATCAGCGCCTCCGGCTCGTCGGCCAGGGTCGTCAGGACGTCGCCGATCTCCGGCGCGAGGGCCACCGCCGGGCCTTCCAGGTCGTTGCGGGAACCCCGCAGCCAGCCGGCCACCTCCTCGACGCTTTCGAAGGCGTCGGGCATCGGCGGCGGCGCGACATCGCCGAAGGCGCCCGAGGCGTCCAGGCCGGCGTAGATCGCCGCCGTGGACACCGCGACGCCCGGATGGACCAGCACCGCGTCCATGACCGGCAGGCCGGGCGCGGGGGTGAGCCGCTCTCCCCGTCCCTCGGCCAGGACCGGGCAGCCCCAGAGGCAGGCCGCGCCGTCGGCCCCGAGCCCGGCGGCGACCGCCTCCAGTTCCGCGTCGGCCAGCTCCGGCGCCCAGGCGTCGCGCAGCAGGCGCAGGGCCGCGCCGGCGTCGCTGGAACCGCCGCCCAGGCCCGAGGCCACCGGCAGGCGCTTGTCGAGGACCAGACGCGCGGGGGGACATGGTCGGCGCAAGCGGGCCAGCAGCGCATGGGCCGCACGCAGGACCAGGTTGTCGGGCTCCTCGGCCAGGGCGCGGCCGAATGGTCCGGTGACGCTCACAGTCAAGCTGTCGGCATGCCGGGCAGCCAGCCGATCGCCCAGGTCGGCGAACACCATCAGGCTGCACAGGGGATGGTAGCCGTCGGCGGCCGGCGCGCCCACGTGGAGGAACAGGTTGACCTTGGCCGGCGCGAAGGCGTCCGGGCCCATAGTCCTATTGCCCGGCCACCTTGGGGGCCTTGGCGGGGCCCGCGGGGCCCAGCCCGGAGGCGAGCTTGGCCTCGGCCTCGGCCTTCATCTTCACGGGCGGGTCGAGTGTCAGCACCCGGCGCCACTGGAACTGCGCCTCGTCGCGCCGCCCCACCCGCCAGTAGGCGTCGCCCAGGTGGTCGTTGATCTCGGGCTCGCCCGCCTCGAGCTCGACGGCGCTCTCCAGCAGCTCCACCGCCTTCTTGTAGTCGCCCAGCCGGTAGTAGGCCCAGCCCAGCGAGTCGGTCATGGCCCCGGACTTGGGATTGGACGCCACCGCCTTCTCGACCAGGCCCAGGGCCTCCTTCAGGCGCAGGCCGCGGTCGATCCAGGAATAGCCGAGGTAGTTGAGGAGCTCCGGCTCGTCGGCCTCGAGCTTCAGCGCCGCCTCCAGATCCTTTTCCGCTTCCGGCCAGCGGTTCAGCCGCTCGTAGTCGACGCCGCGGGCGTAGTAGAGCCGCCAGTCGGGCGACTTGGCCTCGGCGATGAGCTGCGTGACCAGCTCCGCGGATTCGGCGTACTGCTCATTGGCGCGCAGGAGGTCGGCGAGGTTGAGCCGCGCGTAGGGGTGGCCCGAGGCAGCCGCCTCCCGCGCCACCTTCAGCGCCGTCTCCGTGTCCTTGGTGTTCTGGTAGCTCCACGCCAGCTTGGCCCTCGCGGCGACATAGTCCGGCGACGTCGGGCGCGGCTTGCCATAGGCGGTCCGGGCCGCCTCGGTGTCGCCCATCAGCGACATCACGTCCCCCAGCATCAGCCAGGCGTCGTCGCGCTGGGGATCCAGGTGCAGCACCAGCCGCAGGTAGGCGAGCGCGAGCTGCTCCTGCTTGGCCGACACCATGGTCGCGGCCGGGCCGAGCAGCGACTGGGCCGCGCCCTCGCGCAGGGTGATCGGGGGCGGCGCCGGCTTCTTCGCCGCGGCGCGAGCCTTGGCGGCCTGCAGGGAAAGATTGTTCGGCGAGCCGGTGAGCGACCGGTCGTACAGGGCGATCGCGTCGTCCCGGCGGCCCCGCCGCTCCAGGAACCCGCCGTAGGCCAGCACCACCATCTCGCCGGGCGAGGCGCCGGAGACCAGGGCCTTGAAGTCGGTCTCAGCCTCGTCATAGCGCTTGGCGCGCTCGAAGAGGAAGGCCTGGCCGAGTTGGCCGAAGTAGTCGACGAGCGGGTCGCCGCGGACGGCGGGTCGGACCAGCGAGCCCTCCACGTCGCCGGCCATGGCGGCCGCCCAGGGGCCGAGCAGGGCGGCGGCCGAGCGATGCGGGAAGCCCACGGCCTCGCCCTGAAGCTGGTCATGGGCGACCTTGCCCTTGCCCTGGGAGATCGCCTCCACCGCCGTGACCAGGCGGGCCAGGCGCACCGCCCCCTCCGAGGCGTCGTCGCCCAGGGGCGTGAGAGCCGCGGCCTTCTGCATCTCGCCGGCCAGGACGGCGGCGGTGAAGGCCCGCTCGCGCAGCAGGGCCTCGTCGCGCCGGGCCGCGCCGGCGCGGTCGTAGAAGACGCCGGCCTCGCGGTTGCGCCCGTCGTTCATCGCCCCTTCCCCCGCCAGGAAGAGGCCGTAGGCGGAGTGGCCGACCGCCTCGTCGGCGGTCGATTTTGCAGCGGCGTCGGTCGTCGGCCCGCCGGGCGAGGTGGCGCAGGCGGCGAGCAGGACGAGGGGAGCGGCGAAGATCAGGAAAGCGGAACGCATGGCCGCGACCCTCGTCGCTTTCCCGACCGTCGGCAAGCGGGACCGAGGGTCACATGTTGGGATAGTTCGGCCCGTCCCCGCCCTGGGGCGTCGTCCAGACGATGTTCTGGGTCGGGTCCTTGATGTCGCAGGTCTTGCAGTGCACGCAGTTCTGGAAATTGATCTGGAACTTGGGGTTCTGCCCGGCCTCGTCATAGAGGACCTCGTAGACCCCGGCCGGGCAGTAGAGCCGCGCCGGCTCGCCGTACCGCGGCAGGTTGACCGAGATCGGCACCGACGGGTCCTTGAGCTTCAGGTGCGCCGGCTGGTTCTCGTCGTGGTTGGTGGACGACAGGAACACCGACGAGAGCTTGTCGAAGCTGATCTCGCCATCCGGCTTGGGATAGACGATCGGCTCGAAATCCTTGGCCAGGCCCGTGGATTCCGCGTCGGTCTTGGTGTGGTGCATGGTGCCAAAGACCGAGAATCCGCCCAGCAGGTTGGCCATCACCATGTCCGCCCCGCCGATGAACAGCCCCGGGAAGGTGCCGAACTTGGAGAGCAGCGGCTTCACGTTGCGGACGATCTTCAGTTCCTTCTTCACCCAGGAGCCATCGTAGGCGGTCTGGTAGGCCTTCAGCTCGTCGCCTTCGCGACCAGTCTGGATCGCATCGAACGCCGCCTCGGCGGCCATCATCCCGGTCTTCATGGCGTTGTGGCTGCCCTTGATGCGCGGCAGGTTCACGAAGCCGGCCGAGCAGCCGATCAGGGCGCCGCCGGGGAAGTAGAGCTGCGGCACCGACTGCAGGCCGCCCTCGGTGATGGCGCGGGCGCCGTAGGCGATGCGCTTGCCGCCTTCCAGGTACTTGCGCACCGACGGGTGCTGCTTCCAGCGCTGGAACTCGTCGAACGGCGAGATCCAGGGGTTCTTGTAGTTGAGGTGAACCACGAAGCCGAGGGCCACGTAGTTGTCCCCGAAGTGGTACATGAAGCTGCCACCGCCAGTCTTGTTGTCCAGCGGCCAGCCGAAGGTGTGCTGCACATAGCCGGGGATGAAGGTCTCGTCCGGCACCTGCCAGACCTCCTTCAGCCCGATGCCGAACTTCTGCGGGTCGGCGCTCTCGCCAAGGCCGAACTTCGCCAGCAACTGCTTGGCGAGATAGCCGCGGGCGCCCTCGGCGATGAACACGTACTTGCCGTTCAGCTCGACGCCCGGCTGGTAGTCGGGGCCCTTCTCGCCATTCTTGTCGATGCCGAAGACGCCGGCCACCACGCCCTTGACCGAGCCGTCCTCGCGATAGACCAGTTCGGAGGCGGCCATGCCGGGATAGATCTCGACGCCCAGGGCCTCGGCCTGGGTCCCCAGCCAGCGGCAGATGTTGGCCAGCGAGGCGATATAATTGCCGTGGTTGAGCACGAACTTCGGGAACGGCACGAAGCCCAGGTCCAGTTCGCCCTGTGGGCCGAGATAGAGGAATTTGTCCTCGGTGACCGCGGTCTCCAGGGGCGCACCCATGGCCTTCCAGTCGGGGAACAGCTCGTTCATGGCGATCGGGTCGATCACCGCGCCGGAGAGGATGTGGGCGCCGATTTCCGAGCCCTTCTCCAGCAGCGCGACGCTGATCTCGGCGCCGGCCGCTTCCGCGAGCTGTTTCAGCCGGATCGCCGCGGAAAGGCCCGCCGGACCGCCGCCGACGATGACGACGTCATAGTCCATGCCTTCGCGTTCGACGGCTTCGCTCATGATCTCGCTGCTCCCTCGCGCACGAAAAGACCCCCTCGGCTTGACGTGCGTTGATCCTTAGAAGGGACTTATCTGTAGCTCTGCGCGGCGCGGTCAAGCGCCAACGCCGCGCCGCCCGGGAAAACCGCCGCCCAAATGACTTCCGCCGAGACCCACGAGAACGACCGGCAGGCGGAAAGCCTGCTGGCCTTCTGGGCCGAGGCGGGCGTCGACGCCATGCTGGAGGACGCCCCGGTCGATCGCATCGCGGCCGGTCAGATCGCCCCGCCGCGGGCCGCGCCGCGCGCCGCCGCGCCGGTCGCCCGGACGGGCGGCCCCGCCCTACCCGACGTGTCCGAACAGGTGAAGGCCGCGCACTCGCTCGCCGCCGCCGCCCCGGACCTCGAGGCCCTGGCCGCGGCGATCGGGGCCTTCGACGGCTGCCCGCTGAAATTCGAGGGCGCCGCCCATAAATCGGTCTTTTGCAGAGGTTCGACGACCGCTCCCCTCATTGTGATCGGTGAAGGTCCGGGCGCCGAGGAGGACGTGCAGGGCCTGCCGTTCGTGGGTCGGGCGGGGCAATTGCTGGACCGGATGCTCGCCGCCGCGGGGCTGTCGGACCGGGTGTTCATCACCAACACCGTCTTCTGGCGCCCGCCCGGCAACCGCACCCCGACGCCGGCCGAGCAGATGGTCTGCGCCCCCTTCGTGGAGCGGGCTATCGAATTGATTTCCCCCAAGGTTCTGCTTCTGGTCGGCGGCGCCTCGGCCAAGGCGATGCTGAAGCGCGAGGAGGGAATCCTTTCGCTGCGCGGGCGCTGGTTCGAGTGGCGTTCGGCGGACGGACGGCTGGAGGTCCCGGCCCTGCCGACCCTGCATCCGGCCTTCCTGCTGCGCCAGCCGGCCGCCAAGAAACGCGCCTGGAGCGACCTTTTGACTCTGGCCGAGAGGGTTGATCGCCCGGACCGCCCGACCTAGACAGTTCAGGTCATTGGGAAAAAGGGCCATGCGCGACGTGAAATCGCGGGCGTGTGGAAGATAGCATGTCGTTCAAAACGCACATGCGGGTCGCGGTCCTGGCCATGATCTGCTCCGCGCTTTCCGTCAGCTCGGCCCTCGCCGCGGGGCCGCAGGCCCTGTCGCCGTCCGACGCGGAGAAGTACGCCCAGGCGTTCGACGCCACGGCGCGCGGCGACTTCATCGGGGCCCAGATGTCCAGCTCGGACGTCAAGGACAAGTCGCTGATCGGCGTGCTTTCGTTCCAGCAGCTGATGCACCCGTCGGCGCATACGGCGAGTTTCCAGGAACTGGCCGCCTGGCTGTCGCAATACGCCGACCTGCCGTCCGCCGACCGGATCTTCGCCCTCGCCGCCAAGCGCAAGCCCGTGGGCGCGGCCGCGCCCCAGCGGCCGCTGCTGGCCGGGATCGACTGGGGTCAGATCGGCGAGAGCGCCAACCAATTCATCAACCGCCTGCCTGGCAGCCGCGGCCAGGCGGCCAGGGCCGCCTTCTATGCCGGCGACGTCAAGCGCGCCCTGGCCCTGGCGCCCGGCGCGGGCGATTCATGGATCGCCGGCATGTCGGCCTACCGGCTGAAGAACCCGGCGCTGGCCGAGACCTATTTCGTCAAGGTGGCCCGTGACGGGCGCGAGGACCCCTGGCTGCGCGCCGCCGGCGCCTACTGGGCGGCGCGCGCGGCGTCGGACACCGGCGATGCGGCCAAGGCCGCCGGCTACCTGCGCGAGGCCGCCGCCTTTCCCGACACCTTCTACGGCATGATCGCCGAACGGCAGGGCCGGCTGCAGACCGCCTCGGCGCAAGCCGGCGCACGGCAGGGCGACCTGGTGCTGACCTCCTATTCCGGCCCCAACGTCGACCTGGTGCGGTTCATCAAGTCCGACCCCCGCGCCCATCGCGCGGCGGCGCTGGCGCAGATCGGCCGTCCGAGCGAATCCGGGCTGGAGCTGCGCGCCGGCATGGCGCTGGCGAAGACCCCGGCCGAGCGTCAGCAATGGACGTCGCTGGCGCTGACGCTGAACCCGCAGGCCGCCGCCGCCGCGCGGACAGGCGCCCCGGTGCGGATCGCCGCCGAACTGCCGGCGCCGCCGCTGGAGCCCAAGTCCGGCTTCACCCTCGACAAGGCGCTGGTCTACGCCATCGTGCGCCAGGAAAGCCGGTTCAACCCGATGGCCCTGTCGCGCGCCGGCGCCGTGGGCCTGATGCAGCTGATGCCCGAGGCCGCGGCCCGCGCCGCCGGCGACGACAAGCTGAAGACCGACATGAGCCCGCTGTTCGACCCCGCCTTCAACCTGCGGGTCGGCCAGGACTATGTGACCTGGCTGATGGAGCGGGGCGTGGGCTACGACATCCTGCGGGCCGTGGCCGCCTACAACGGCGGGCCGGGGATGCTGCAGAAGACCGCGGCGCAGCTGGGCGGCGAGGCCGACAGCCTGCTGGTCATCGAGTGCCTGCCGGCGCTGGAGACCCGCAACTACGTGGAAAAGGTGATGACCAACTATTGGACCTATCGCCGCCAGTTCGGCCAGGAGAACAAGACTCTGGACGCCCTGGCCGCCGGCGCCAAGTTCGTGGACGCGCGCCTGGACCGCGCGGGCTGACCCCCCACCATCGCGCCGGAAAATCTAACCGATCCGCTGAACCCGGCCGCCCAGCCGGCGGCGCAAGGCGCCGAAGTCCGCACTGGCGGCGGCGTCGACCTTTGAGGCCAGGAGCGCAAACGGCCTCCGCCTGAGCGCGGCGAGCGGCCCCGGCTCGCCCTGCCCCATCACCAGCCCAGCGCGGGCGCCGCGGGCGAGCGCTTCGCCGAGGCGACGGATCCATACGTCCGGCAGGCGCAGGTCGGGCGGCGCCACGAGCACGAGCTCGCACCGGGCGGCGGCGGCGGCTTGCGGCAGGCCGCCGCGGACCAGGGTCGCGCCGGTGTCTTCGCAGAGGTCGACGGTGGCCGCGTCGGGCGCGGGGTCGGCGACGATCACCTCGCGCACCAGGCCGTCCATGGCGGCGGGAACCAGGGCGCGCATGAGGGCGGCGGCGTCGGGCGCGGCGTCGCGGGCGGGGATGATCACGGAGAGCACGGCGCTCAATGGCGCAGCCTTGGCCGGCTGGTCAACGGCGCGCGGGGGGTCTTCTTCGACGTAGGGATGCCTTGCCAGGGTCGCCGCCTGCTCGGCCGCCGCGCGGGCGGCCCAGGCGGGGTCGAGGGCGCCCAGCAGTTCACGCTGGCGCTGGAACATCAGCCGGCGCGGGTCGGGACCCGGCCGACGGTGGGCCAGCTCGTGAGCGCAGGCCATGGAGAAGGCGACGGACTGGAACACCCCATAGAGCAGCGCCTGCAGGTCGTCGGTGCTCAGCCGCTCCAGCTCCTCGCCGCGCTCGACCACCACGAGGTGGTAGCGCGCATCCACCTCGACGTGCGGGCGGGCGCCGTCGGCAGTGACGCCATAGGTGGGCAGCAGCTGGGCCGGCGCGCCGATGCGGCCGGCCAGGACCTCGATGCGGTCTCGGATCGCGTCCAGGGACAGGATCATGTCGCCAGGCCGTAGTGGTTGTAGAAGAGGCCGATCGGCGCCTCGGTGACCAGGCACGGCAGGGGAAAGGCGCGCCAGGGTGCCCCGACATCCAGGGCGGCGAGGTTGCCAACGAAGCGGCGCTGCATGTCGGGCTTCAGTCGGCCGCGGCGATCCAGGAATTGCCCCCAGCTCGACGTGCCGGCGAGCCGGACCGGCCAGGGCGGCGCACGGCGCGCGGCGCCGTAGGCGGGCGGGAACAGCCGGCGATAGGCCTCGAGGTTGTAGAGCCAGGAAGAGCCGAAGACATACGAAACGCCCTGATAGGCGTCGCGCACGTAGGCGAACAGGGCTGCGAGCTCTTCGCGCCGGGCGGGCATGCGCGAGCGATGCAGCGGCCCGACGTCGGCGTCCATCTCCCGGTTGTTGAAATGCAGGCGCAGGCTCCCGTCCGGCCCCGGCGGCTCGCAGCTAAAGCAGCCGAACGGGGTCTGGCCGTCCGGCAGCCTCTCTTCGGGGCAGCGGAGGAAGATTTCGAGGGTCCAGGCTTCCTGCTCCCGGGAGTCAGTCCGGCGTTCGAGGCCCTGCAGGAACGCGGTCCAGGGCCCGGCGCTGGCGGGATCCTCGTCAGGCAGGCCGAAGCGGCGGCGCAGGTTGGTGTAACGGCTCACCGCCTCGCCGAGCGAAACGCCGCGGCCGCTCGCCATCCGCCGCGCAAAGTCGAGCTGCAGGGCGAAGTAGCCTGCCAGCCGGTCGGCGGCTTCATTCCGGTCGCTCGACGACACGGCCCCCTCCCAGGCAAAACCCGATCCGACTATTGTCGCATCTCAGAACCTGACGGCGAGAGACTGAATGCGCGTTTTGCTGACCGGCTCTTCCGGATGGCTCGGTCGTTTCCTGGCGCCGGCGTTGAAAGCCGCGGGCCATGAGGTCATCGGCCTGGACGTCGCACCCGGCGACGACACCCAGGTCGTCGGCTCCGTGGGCGAGCGCCGGGTCGTGGAGCGTGTCTTCGCGGACCATGCCCCCGACGCGGTCGTCCATGCCGGCGCCCTGCACAAGCCGGACATCAGCCGGGCGCCGCCCAGCGCCTTCATTGACGTGAACATCGCCGGCACGCTCCATCTGCTCGAAGCGGCCGTGGCGGCGGGACACGACCGCTTCGTCTTCACCTCCACCACCTCGCTGATGATTTCCCAGGCGATCCGGGATGAGTCCGGGGTTGCGGCCGTCTGGCTCGACGAGACGTCGGGACCGCTCGAGCCGCGCAACATCTATGGAATCACCAAGCTCGCCGCGGAGCACCTTTGCCGCCTGCATCAGCGCGAGCACGGACTGAACTGCGTCGTGCTGCGCACCAGCCGCTTCTTCCCGGAGGACGACGACACCCATCGGGACCCGTCGGGACCGAACCTGAAGGCCAACGAGTTCCTCCACCGCCGCCTCACGGTCGAGAACGCGGCGGCAGCGCATGTGATGGCGCTCGCCAAGGCGCCGGAGCTGGGGTTCGACACCTTCGTCATTTCCGCGCCCACCCCGTTCGTCCGGTCCGACGCCGAGGCTCTGAAACGCGATGCGCCGGCGGTCGTCGCGCACTATTTCCCGGAGGCGCCGCAGCTCTACGCCCGCCAGGGCTGGCGACTTCCCGCGAGCATCGGACGGGTCTACGACGCCCGCCGGGCTGAGCAGGTCATGGGCTTCCGGTGCGCGACGGATTTCGCGGCTGTCCTGGACGCGATCCGCACCGGCGCCGCGCCGCCCTTCACACATGATCCGAACTATGTGTCGCCGAAGGAGCGATCCGCGACGCCGTAGAGCCTTCCGGCAAGGCTCGACCAACCGGCGGCGCGATTCGGCCCTGGCGTCATTTGTTCTTGTTATGTTCTAATTGGCTGCTAAGGTTCCTCGCATGAGGAGACCATCGGCCATCGAGGGCGCCGTCCGCGGTCGTGGCGCGCGGTCGAACCGGACCGGACGGTTCGAGGCGGCCCAGCAGGAGGCCTTCGACGACGGCTGGACGACGGAGGACGCCCAGCCGGCGCAGATCGCCACCACCCTGCAGCCGATGAAGTCCAGGACGATCATCGCGCACAACGACAGTCCGGACGTGGGCTTCTCCGCCTCGATCAATCCCTACCGGGGGTGCGAGCACGGCTGCATCTACTGCTACGCGCGGCCGGCGCACGCCTACCTCGGCCTGTCGCCGGGGCTGGATTTCGAGACCCGGCTGTTCTTCAAGCCGGAGGCCGGTCGGCTCCTGGCGCGGGAGCTGTCGAAGCCGCGCTACAAGCCCGAGGTGATCCACATCGGCGGCGACACCGATCCCTACCAGCCGGCGGAGCGCAGGCTGCGGGTGGCGCGGGCGGTGCTGGAGACGCTGAGCCGGTTCAGCCACGCCTTCTCGATCATCACCAAGTCGGCGCTGATCCTGCGCGACCTCGATATCCTGGCGCCCATGGCGGCCCAGGGGCTGACACGGGTGGCGGTCTCGGTGACCAGCCTCGACCGCAGGCTGGCGCGCAGCATGGAGCCCCGGGCCGCGACGCCCGAGCGGCGCATCGAGGCGATACGCCGGCTGTCCGAGGCCGGCGTGCCGGTGACGGTGATGTTCGCCCCCTCGATCCCCGGCCTCAACGACCATGAGATGGAAGCGGTGCTGGAGGCTGCCGCGCAGGCCGGGGCGGCCGGGGCCGGCTATGTGGCGTTGCGCCTGCCCCTGGAGATCGCCGAACTCTTCCAGGAATGGCTGGCGAGCGATCATCCCGGACGGGCGAAGAAAGTGATGTCGCTGGTGCGGCAGATGCGCGGCGGGCGAGACTACGACTCGGCCTGGGGCCAGCGGATGAAGGGCCAGGGCCCGATCGCCGACCTGATGGGCCAGCGGTTCGCGGCGGCGAAGCGGCGATACGGGCTGGACCGGCCGTCGATGGCGCTGGACCTCGGCAAGTTCCGGGTTCCGCCGCAGGCCGGGGACCAGATCGACCTGTTCGCGACCGGCTGACCCGTCCGGCCGGGTAGAAAGCTTCACTATTCACCCCGGCCGGGTTTGGGCCTACTCAAGCTTTAACGGCGTCGAAAGGACCTCGAAGGTGCAGGGATCAAGGGACCCGATGCGGCTCGGGCAGACCGTCGTGCTCTGGCTCTACCTCTATCTGATCGGGTCGCTGCTGGTCGTGGCGTCCACAGCCCTGAGCCTGTGGATCTCCGCCGGCATGGACGCCAACACCCCCGTATCACTGACCGAGCCCACCCCGGGCCTGGAGATCGGCGACCTGTTGGTGGGGCTTTCCGGAATCCTGTACACGCTCACCTACCTGATCGCTGGCTTCCTGACGCTCAAGTGGATCTACCGCGTCAGCAAGAACGCCCACGTCCTGGCGTCGGGGCTGACCGTGTCGGCGCCCTGGGCCGTCGGCTGGTACTTCGTGCCGTTCGCCAACCTGTTCATGCCGTTCCGGGCCATGCGCGAGGCCTGGCAGGCCAGCGAGGGCCCGCAGGCCTGGCGCAGCGTGCCGGTTCCCTCCCTGCTGCGCTGGTGGTGGGCGCTCTGGCTCATCGGCAACATGATCAGCTCCCTGTCCTTCCGGCTGGGCTTGAGGGCCGGCACGCTGGGCGAAGCCGTGGGATCGCAGGTGCTGGACGTCATCTCGGGCTTCATCGACATCCCGCTCGCCCTGGTCCTCATCAGGATCGTGAGGCGTCTCAGCGCCACGCAGCAGGCCGCCCTCCAGAGGGGGACGTTTGACTGAGGCGCGCCGCGTCGCTGCGGATCGGGCGCGCCTACCGCTCGAAGGCCGCGATCAGCTCGATGTGCGGCGACCAGAGGAACTGGTCGACCGGAAGCACGCGCGTCAGGCGGAAGCCCCCGGCGATCAGCGTGGCGGCGTCGCGGGCGAAGGTGGCGGGGTTGCAGGAGACGGCGACTGCTCGGCCGACCTTGGAGCGGGCGATCTGGGCGGCCTGTTCGGCGGCGCCGGCCCTCGGCGGGTCGAACAGAACGACATCGAAGCGTTTCATCTCCTCAGCCAGCATCGGGCGGCGGGCGAGGTCGCGGGCCTCGGCGGTGATCCCCTTCAATCCCGGCGCGCCGGCCTGGGCGGCGACCAGCGCGGCCACCGCCTCGCGGGACTCGTCGGCGGCGTGGACGGAGGCGATCTGCGCCAGGCGGAAGGCGAAGGCGCCCAGGCCGCAGTAGAGGTCGGCGATCCGCGCGGCGCCAGCGCAAGCGGCGACGGCGAATTCCGCCATGGCGGCTTCCGCCCCGGCCACCGCCTGCAGGAAGGCGCCGGAGGGCATGGCGACGGTGGCCGGGCCGAATCGCACCGTGGGCTGGCGGGCCAGATAGGCCACCTCCCCGTCGAGGGCCACGCGGGCGAAATCGGCCTGGGCCGCCGCTTCGGCCACACGGACCCGGGCGTCCGCGGAAAGGCCGCCGGATTTGCGCTCCACCCCGGTGATCTCCACGTCGATCCCGGTCTCGGTGAGGGTCAGGTGCAGGCTGGGCGCGGACTTCGGGTGCTGGAACAGCGGCGCGGCCAGGCGGCGCAGGGCCGGAAACGCAGCCTGCAGGCGCGGATCGGCGATCGGGCAGACCTCGATCGGGACCAGCGACCACGACCGACGCATCTTGTAACCCAGCCGGGCGGCGTCGCGGGAGCCTTGCCGGGCGTGCAACGTGAGCCGCCGGCGCGATCCCGGCGCAGCGATGAAGGGCGGCAGGATCTCGGCCTCGATCCGCTCGCGGGCGAGGGTGGCCACCAGCCGCTCGACCTTCCAGCCCAGGTAGGGCCCGGGCGCCCAGTGCTGCAGGGCGCAGCCGCCGCAGACGCCGAAGTGCGGACAGGGCGGCTCCGCGCGGTCCGGGCTGGGCGCGAGGACCTGGACAAGTTCGCGCCGCTCGCCCGCGCCCCGGGCGCGCACGCGCTCTCCGGGCAGGGTGAAGGGGACGAAGACGGGCCCCTGGGCGACGCCGTCCCCCTCCCCGCCCACGGCGGTGATCGTCAGCTCGGCCTCGACGGCCGACTGGGGCGCGGGATTGGCGGCGGGACTGGAACGTCTCATGATCGAGCCTAACATAAGGGCCGGTCGTCCGGCCGGTTCACCGCGCGTGAACAAAGATGAACGCCCCGATCAAGGCCCGTTCACCTTTGTTCGGCCATCGTGGCCAGTGAAAAAGGGGGCGCTGGCGCGTTTACGCCGGCGAATGGAGAAGCCATGAAGCACAGTCTCGCGCTGATCGCAGCCGCTTCGATCGCGGCGCCCACGTTCGTGGCGCCGCAATTCGCCGAGGCGCAGTCGGCGCGCAGCTACGGCTCGTCCGATCCCTGCCGCCAGGAGAAGCATGCGGCGGGCAATCGCGGCGCCGTGGTGGGCGGCCTGGCTGGCGCACTGGTTGGAAGCACGGTCGCTGGCCGTGGCGACCGCACCGAAGGCGCCCTTCTCGGCGGCGCCGTGGGCGCCGTGGCCGGGCATCAGATCGCCAGGCACAGGGTGAGCTGCGGCGCCTATCCGCGGCGAATCCGCCAGACCGAATATTCCCGCTCGCGGTGCCACTGGGTGCAGGAATACGACGGCCGCCGCAGCCAGAGTTTCGAAGTCTGCCGCGGGCGCGACGGCGTCTGGCGGCCGAGCGGGCGCGCCTGAGGCGACGTCCTTCCACAGTCAAGTCCTTCAGGGGAGAGCGTAATGAGTAACCGCAAGACCTTCGCCAAGGGAACGCTCGCCACGGTGGCGGGCGTCATGGCCTTCACCGCCGTGGCCGCAACCGCCGGCGGCGCCGCGGCGCAGTCGTACGACAGCCGGGGCGGCTACTATTACGACCCGTGCAAGCGCGAAAAGACCAACCGCGGCGTTGTGGGCGGTCTGGTGGGCGCGGCGATCGGCGCGGCGATCGGCTCCAACGCCGCCGCCCGCGACGTGCGCACCGAAGGCGCCCTGCTGGGTGGCGCGGTGGGCGGCACGGCCGGCGCGGTGATCGGCAACAGTTCGGCGGCCTGCAACTCGGGCTATGCGCCGCGGTCAAGCTCGTATGACGAACGCTACGACTACCGGGACCGCAGCTACTACAGCGACCGGATCCCGGACCGCGACCGGGCGTACTACGACGAGCGCTATGACAGCAGTCGCTATGACGGCGGCCGCTACGGCGGCGGCGGTTACGCTGAGAGCTATACGGTGGTGGAGCGTCCGTCCTCGGCCGACAGCTGCACTCTGGCAGAGAGCCCGATCTACCTGCCGGACGGTCGCGTGCAGAAGCGCTTCGTGCGCGTCTGCCGGGATTCGACCGGGCGGTACCAGGTCGTCGAATAGGGTGCGAACGGGGTCGCCCGCCCTTCCCCGCGGCGGCCCCTACCCGCCTTTCCGCGCCCAGAGCAGATATTCCACGGCCCCCTCGCCGCCGGTGAGGGGGCTTTCCGTTGTCGCCTGGACGGCCCAGCCGGCGGCCTGCAGGAAGGCGGCGACGCCGTCCAGCGCAGCCTTGCGGGCGCCTTCGTCGCGCACCAGGCCGCCCTTGCCGATGTGGGCGCGGCCCGCCTCGAACTGCGGCTTGACCAGGGCCACGAGGTCGGCGCCGTCGGCCGCCAGCGCCAGCGCGGCCGGCAGGGCCTTGGCGAGGCCGATGAAGCTGACGTCGCAGACCACCAGGCCGCAGGGCTCAGGGACCTTGACCCGGTCCAGGGCGCGGACGTCGACGGATTCCAGGCTCGTCACCCTGGGATCGGCGGCGACCCGGGCGTGCAGCTGACCGCGACCGACGTCGACCGCGTAGACCCGCGCCGCGCCCCTGGCCAGACAGACCTCGGTGAAACCGCCGGTGGAGGCGCCCACGTCGAGGACGACGCGCCCTTGCACCGGCACGGGCCAGAGGTCGAGGGCGTGATCGAGCTTCAGGGCGCCGCGGCCGACCCACGGGTGCGCCGCCTCCGCCGCCACCACCGCCGTGTCGGAGATCAGGTCCGAGGGCCGCACCACACGCTTCCCGTCGGCGGTGACCCGGCCGGCCTCGATGGCGGCCTTGGCCTTGGCGCGACTCTCGAAGAGGCCCCGCGCCACCAGGGCGAGATCGGCTCTGCGGCCCTGCATGGCGCAATCAGGCGGCCGGGGTGTCCGTGAACAGCTTCTTCAGCTCGGACTTGAGGATCTTGCCGTTGGCGTTGCGCGGCAGGGTCTCGGGCCAGAAGCGGACGGCGACCGGGACCTTGAAGGCCGCCAGCCGCTCGGCCACGTGGGCGCGGAGGTCCGCCTCGGTGGCCTGGGCGTCCGGCTTCAGGGTGACCACCGCGGCAGGCTCCTCCCCCAGGGTCCGGTGCGGTACGCCCACCAGGGCCGCGTCCATCACCGCGGGATGGGTGTAAAGCACGTTCTCCACCTCGACGCAGTAGATGTTCTCGCCGCCGCGGATCAGCATGTCCTTGGCCCGGTCGACGATGAAGCAGAAGCCCTCCTCGTCCAGCCGGCCGAGGTCGCCGGTGCGGATCCAGCCATCGACGAAGGTGCTGGCGCTGGCTTCGGGCCGGTTCCAGTAGCCGGCCGCCACGTGCGGACCCTTGGCCCACACCTCGCCCACCTGGCCGGGCGGCAGGATGGTGACGCCGTCGGTGGGATCGACGATCTTCAGGTCGGCCACGGGAGTGGGCGGACCGCAGGACTCGGGGCGGTTCAGATAGTCCTCGCCCGCGTGGACAGTCATCGTCCCAGTAGTCTCCGTCATGCCCCAGCCGTTGCCGGGCTGGGCGTTGGGGAACATTTCGCGGATCTTGCGCACCAGCTCGGGCGCCGACGGCGCGCCGCCGTAGCTGACGGTCTCCAGGGACGAGAGGTCGTACTTGGACCGCTCGGGATGCTCGATGAGCTGCCAGGCGATGGTGGGCACGCCGCCGGCGGCGTTGATCCGCTCGCGCTCGATGAGCTGGAAGGCGCGCACCGGGTCCCAGCGGCGCATCATCACGATCTTCGCACCGGTGTAGACGTGGGGGTTGAGGATCGCGATGGAACCGGTGACGTGGAAGAGCGGCACCGAAACCAGCGTCGCGCGCTGGACCGCGGGATCGGGCGCGGGCGGGGTCTCGCCGCGGCGCAGGAAGTTGCGGGCGGCCGCGACGCCGGCGGTGAAGACGTTGGTGTTGCAACCCCGGTGCGTGCCCAGCGCCCCCTTGGGACTGCCGGTGGTGCCGGAGGTGTAGAGCAAGGTGGCGACGTCGTCGGTCTCCACCTCGACCTTGGGCGGGCCCTGGTCGGGCAGCTTCGACCAGTCGTCCGGGCGGCCGATGACCGACTCCAGCGTCACGACGGCGGGGTGGGCGATCTCCTCGCTCGCGCGGGTGACGTAGATGCGCTTCAGGTCCGGCAGGTTGGACAGGTGCTCAGCCATCCGGGCCCAGCGCTCGACGTCCACCAGGGCGACCTTGGCGCCGGAGTCCCTCAGGCCGTACTCCAGCTCCGGCCCCGTCCACCAGGCGTTGAGCGGCGTGGCGATGGCGCCGATCGCCAGCGTCCCGTAGAAGGCCGCGACCCATTCGGGGATGTTGCGCATGACGATGGCGACCCGATCGCCCTTGGCCACGCCCTGAGCCTGAAGCGCGCGCGCGACGGCCGCCGCCGCCCGGTAGAAGCCTTCGTATGTGACCCGCTCATCCTCATAGACCAGGAAGGTCCGCCCGCCGAAGTTGCGGGCGTGCTCGAGCATGGCGCCGAAGGTGGGCGGAATGTTCTTGAAGGTCCTGAAGGTCACCCCGCGGATCACCGTCTCCTCGATCTCCGCCAGCATGCCGGGGGCGGTGAGGATCTGGTGGGCCTGGGCGATGGACATGGCGGGCCAGCCGGACGGCAGGGCGGCCTCGGGCATGCGTGTTCTCCCCGATGCGGCGCGGTCTGGGCGCGCCTGGAACAGGGCTGAACAAGCATAAGCCCCGCGCCGATGCAAACGGGGCGGCGGCGCGAGCGTCAGCCGGCCGCCGCGAGACGGGCCAGGGCCCCCTCCAGCTTGGCCTTCGCATCCTCGGCCTCGGCCAGCCGCTCGCGGTTCTCCTCCACCACCTCCTCCGGCGCGCGCGCCACGAAGTCGGGGTTGCCGAGCTTCTTGGCGGTGCGGTCGATGTCCGAGGCGAGGCTGACGACTTCCTTGGTCAGGCGCGCCTTCTCGGCCGTCAGGTCGATGAATTCCGCGACCGGCAGGGCCAGGGTCGCGCCCTCCACCACATAGGGGATGGCGCCGGCCGGGACCTCGGCCTGGAAACGGACTCCGTCCACGCGAAGCATCTGCACGAAGGCGGGCGCATTGGCCTCCAGAACCCGGCGTTGTTCGGACGTAGCGTCGAGCACCAGGAGCGGCGGGCGGGCCGAGAGGGGCACGTTGAGTTCTGAACGGAGGGAGCGCCCCTCCCCGATCGCCGCCACCAGGAGGCCGATCTCGGCGTCGGCGGAGGCGTCCTCCAGGTTTTCCGGCAGATCCGGCCAACGCCCGCTGATGAGCGCCGGCTCAGCGCGCGCAGCGCCCTCGTCCGCGGTGACGCGCCACAGCTCCTCGGTGATGAACGGCATGACCGGGTGCAGGAGCTTCAGGATCACGTCCAGCGCCCAGGCGGCGGTCGCCTGGGTCTCCGCCTTCGCCACGGCGTCGGTCCCCGTGAGCGTCGGCTTGGCGAGCTCGACGTACCAGTCGCAATAGGTGTTCCAGATGAAGCGGTAGAGGCTGTTCGCCGCGTCGTCGAATGCGCAGGCCTCCAGCGCCGCAGTGACTGCGCGGGCGGTGCGGGTGGTCTCGCCCACGATCCAGCGGTTGAGCGTCGACGTCACCTGCGCCGGGTCGAACCCCTCGGCCCGACGGGCGCCGTTCATCTCGCAGAAGCGCGCGGCGTTCCAGAGCTTGGTGCCGAAGTTGCGGTAGCCCTCGATGCGCGGACGCGAGAGCTTGATGTCCCGGGCGGCGCCGGACATGGCGGTGAGGGTGAAGCGCAGGGCGTCAGCGCCGTAGTCGTCCACCAGCTCCAGCGGGTCGAGGACGTTGCCCTTGGACTTGGACATCTTCTTCCCCTCGGCGTCGCGCACCAGGGCGTTGATGAAGACGCGCTTGAAGGGGACGTCGCCCATGAAGTGCAGGCCCTGCATCATCATCCGGGCCACCCAGAAGAAGATGATGTCGAAGCCGGTGACCAGGGTGTGGGTGGGATAGAAGCGCGCGACGTCCCGCGTCCTCTCCGGCCAGCCCAAGGTGGAGAAGGGCCAGAGCGCGGAGGAGAACCAGGTGTCGAGGACGTCCTCGTCCTGGCGCAGCGGCTCGTCGCGGCCGTAAAGCTCGCGGGCGGCCGCCTTGGCCTCGGCTTCCGTTTCGGCGACGAAAACCTTGCCGTCCGGCCCGTACCAGGCGGGGATCCGGTGGCCCCACCAGAGCTGGCGCGAGATGCACCAGGGCTGGATGTTGCGCATCCACTCGAAGTAGGTCTTCTCCCAATGCCGCGGCTCGAAGACCGTGCGCCCCTCCTCCACGGCCTTGATGGCGGGTTGGGCCAGGACCTCGGCGTTCACGTACCACTGGTCGGTGAGATAGGGCTCGACCACCACGCCGGAGCGGTCGCCGTGCGGGACCACGTGGCGGGTGGTCTCGACGCCACGGAGCAGGCCGAGCGCTTCGAACGCCTCCACCACCTTCTTGCGGGCGGCGAAGCGGTCAAGGCCGCGGTAGTCCGGCGGGACGTTGTCGTTCAGGCGAGCAAAATCGTCCAGGATATTGATTTGCGGCAGGTTATGCCGCTTGCCGACCATGAAATCGTTGAAGTCGTGCGCCGGCGTGATCTTCACCGCGCCGGAGCCTTTCTCCGGGTCGGCGTACTCGTCGGCGATGATCGGGACGGGCCGGTTGACGATGGGCAGGCGCACGGCGCGGCCGATCAGGTCCTTGTAGCGCGCGTCGGTGGGATGCACCGCGACGGCGGTGTCGCCCAGCATCGTCTCCGGGCGCGTGGTGGCCACCACGATCTCGCCGGAGCCGTCCTCCAGGGGATAGGCGAAATGCCAGAAGTGGCCCTCGACTTCACGCTGCTCCACCTCCAGGTCGGAGATCGCGGTCTGGAAGTGCGGGTCCCAGTTCACCAGCCGCTTGTCGCGATAGATGAGCTTTTCCTTGTGGAGCTGGACGAACACCTTGCGGACGGCTGCGGACAGGCCCTCGTCCAGCGTGAAGCGTTCGCGGCTCCAGTCGCAGGAGGCGCCCAGACGGCGCAGCTGGTTGACGATGGTCCCGCCGGACTTGGCCTTCCATTCCCAGGCCTTCTCCACGAAGGCTTCCCGGCCCATGTCGCGGCGGCTGATGTTGCCCTCGGCCGCGAGCTGACGCTCCACCACCATCTGGGTGGCGATGCCGGCGTGGTCGGTGCCAGGCAGCCACAGGGCCGCCTTGCCGCGCATGCGCTCGAAGCGGATCAGCACGTCCTGCAGGGTGTTGTTCAGCGCATGGCCGATGTGCAGCGAGCCGGTGACGTTGGGCGGCGGGATGACGATGCTGAACGGCTCCGCGGCCGGATCGTCCGTCGGCGCAAAGGCGCCCGAAGCCTCCCACGCGGCGTAGAGGCGCGGCTCGACGGTCTTGGGATCGAAGGTTTTTTCTAGCATGCCGGGGCGGTGCATACCTTCCCGCCCCGCTCTGCGAAAGCGGTCGGCGGCGGAATTGTGCGCGGGCGTGGCGCCTGTGGCGGCGGCGCCGCTCCCCGCCGCCTTACGATCCTACCGTTTGGGACGACCTCAGCGGCCGCGGGTGCGGGCGATGCGCTCGACTTCCTCCGTCACGGAGGCCTGGACGATGCCGGCCAGGTGGGTGTCGAGCCAATCCTTGAGCAACGGGCGCAGCAGATCGCGGACGACGGCGTCGAGGGTCAGGCCGTCGGGGGGCATGAGGATAGACGCCGAGAGCTGGCCGAAGGCCGAGGCGGCGGCGGTCGCCGTCACCGCGCTGACTAGGCCCTCGGTCGCCGGCGCCGCGGCGACGGGCTCCGGCGCGGGCGGCGGCGGGGCGGCGGCGACGGGCTCCGGCTCAGGCGCCGCGGGCTCCGGCACATAGGCGTCGATGTCGCCGTGGGTCTCCACCCGCTCCGTCAGTTCCAGGACCTCGTCTTCAGCGGTTTCCCCCAGAACCGGCTCGGGCTCTGACTCCGGTTCGTCCTCGGCTTCCAGTTCGATCTCCGGTTCGGCCTCGGCGGCGTCCGCGTCAGCGCCGGCGTCGGCCGTGGCCGCGGAAGCGTCGCCCGCTGGCGCGTCATCTTCCGATATGATGCGGCGGATGGAGGCGAGGATCTCCTCCATGGTCGGTTCTTGGGCGGTCTGCTCGGACATGTCGTAACCGTCGGCCAGGAGAGAATCTGTTGCGCAAGCGTAGGCTTGCCGGGCCGATCGTGCAATTTCCACCCGAGTCCGCAAGGATCTATTCGCCCCACAGGCGAATGGTCGCGGGCCGGCCCGGCCAGGCGCCGTCGATGCGGTTCAGGGCGCGGGCGGCGCCGCGGGCGGCGGCGCAGCGACCACCGGACCCTCCACCGGCTTTTCCACCGGCTTCGGAATCAACGCCGAATCGACGATCGCGATCGGTTCCTCCCAGGGCACCCAGCCCCAGGTCATCCGCAGCTTGCCGAAGTGGGTCTTCGGGTCGTAGCGGGGCGTGGCGGGCGTGAGGTTCTTGGCCTCCAGCCGCCCCATGGCGTTCAACACGCCCGCCGCGGCGATGTATTCGTCGTGCCGGGCGGCGACCTGGGCGAGTTGGGCCTGGCGCAGCTCCTGCTCGGCGTTCAGCACGTCCAGGGTGGTGCGAAGGCCCACCTGCTGCTCCTGGCGCGTGCCCTCGGCGGCGATCAGGGCGGCGCGCACCTGTTCGTCCGAGGAGGTGATGTTGGCGCGGGCGGCGAGCAACTGGTTCCACGACTGGGTCAGGGTCTGCAGCACCGCGCGGCGGGCCGATTCGATGGTGATCCGGTCGGTGGTGTTGCGCTCTACCTGCTGACGGATGCGCGAGGAGACCAGGCCGCCGCTGAACAACGGCACGCTCACATTGGCCCGGGCGGTGATGTTCTGGGCGTAGGTGTCGGTGTCGATCGAGCGGCCGGCTCCGGAGAAGCCATAGGTGGCGGACAGCGACACCTGGGGCAGCCGCTCGGCCTTGGCGCCAGCCACGCGCGCGCGGCTGGCCTGCTCCGTATACTGGGCCGCGCGGATCTGCGGGTTGTTCTGTTCGGCGATGTCGAAGCCCTTGTCCACGTCGGCCGGCAGCAGGCCGGCCAGGGACGGCTCCGGCGCGAGTTCGCCCGGGTTGCGGCCCACGGCTGCGGCGTAGTTGGCGCGGCTGGTGGCGAGCTGGGCCTGGGCCGACTGCAGCTGCGAGACCGCGGCCGCGAGCCGGGCCTGGGACTGGGCCACGTCGGTGCGGGTGATCTCGCCCACGTCGAAGCGGGCCTTGGATTCGTCGAGCTGGCGCTGCAGCACGCCGACGTTCTCCTGCCGGATGCGCAGCCCTTCCTGGTCACGGCGCACGTCGAGATAGGACTGGATGACGTTGCCCAGCACCTGGGATTCCACCCGGCGCAGGTTCTCGCGCCCGGCCAGGATGTCGCCTTCGGCGCCGGAGACCGCCGCGGCGACGCGACCGCCAGTGTACAATGGCTGGCTCAGCTGCAGGAAGGCGTTGGCGGTGTACCGCTCCTGAATGCTGGTTGAGGCCAGCGTATCGACGATCCCGTCGCCGTTGGTGTCGACGAAGCCGCGCGCGCCGGGAATGCGCGTCTCGTTGAAGGTGTCCGAAACGCCAGCGCTGAGCGTCGGCCGCCAGCCGGACCGCGCCTGCACATAGGTCTCGTCCAGCGCCCGCTGGATCGACCGCTGGGCCTGCAGGGTGGGATTGGACTCGTAGGCCATGGCGATCGCGTCGGCCAGGGTCTCGGCGACGGCGGGCCCGGCGACGGCGGCGAACAGCCCTGCCCCGACCACGGCGGCCCGCGAACGTCCGCGGCGGCTTGCTATCATTCGGAATCCCCAGAACAGGCGACACGCGCCTTTATGACCCCCCGCCGCCCGATTGGGCCAGGGAAGTGTGGTTAAGCTTTTTTCACCCAGACGTTTCGAAGGTGTTTCAACACTCCTCAGAAGGCGAAACCGTGATGCGCCTCGAAGCCGGCCATGAGCGGCGGCGTCGCGTCGAAAATCGGCCGGCGCCCCAGGCCGTCGTCGGCGCTCACATAGAGGACCGCCTTGCCCACCGGCCCGTCGCGCTCCACCGCGCCGAGGCGGCCGTTGCGGTCGAGGGCCCCGAGCCAGGCCGCGGGCGTGCGGGCGACACAGCCCTCGCTCACCACGATCTGGTAGCCGCCGCCGGCGGGCGTCAGGTCGGCGTCGTCGAGGCGGTCGACCGCTACGCCCAGGACCTCCAGCACGGCGGCGGCGTAGGGGGCGGCGATGGCCAGGGCGCGCTCGCCCGGCTGCGGCCGAAGCGCCTGCAGGAGCTTGGCCACGTCGCGCGGCTTCAGCAGCCAGCGGCCCGGGGCGTAGGGAATCTCGGTGTCGGCGTAGGCCAGATAGGCCTTGCCCTCGGTGGCGAACGCGGCCCGGTCGATGGCGCGCATCGCGTCGTGGATGCGCACGTCGGTGACGTCGTTGATGCGCACCTGGCTTTCCACCATGTTCGAGCGGGCGGCGGCGGAATCGGCGGCCATGGGACCTCGGGGCGCTGAACGTTCCCCGGCTTATAGGTCGCCGCTTCCAGGTTGTGCAATCGGCGCACGCCAGAGACATTGCCGCAGGCGGGCCGTTCTGTTAGCGATCCGCCCTCGCGCCGGCGCCCCCTGTTGGGGACGCGGGCGCAGGACGGCCTGGTGGCGGAGTGGTGACGCAGCGGACTGCAAATCCGCGCACCCGAGTTCGATTCTCGGCCAGGCCTCCAAATCTTTCCCTAGGGAAATCAAGGTGTTAACTCCCCTGCCCGGTCTCGCCGGATGGGCGGCATGTCGCGTTCATGTTGCAGACAAATCCCAAGCAATTTCAACGGATACAAAACGCTACCGGCGGCTCCACGCGACATGAGTCGCGACATGGAAAGGGCCTCCCCGGTTGAGGCGAACGCGAGCGTCGACCACCGCACACAGCATCCAATAGCCAGTCCGCGCGTATGGCTCGGACTGCGCGTCGTTCGTCCCCCGATGAAGCGTAGTGGATGAGAGGGTCCCGGCTGCTGTCTCCGTTGCGGCCGGGACTTTTCACGAAGCGCGGCGACCGGCGTGAGGCGGCCCCAATATCTTCCCCGGTGGATGAATCTTAGTCCCGCTGCGGGTCATCCGGCCGCATCGAGATAGGGCTTGCTTGGCGCTGTCGCTTGAGACGTCTATCATCCAACCGTCGCGCCTCTATTTCATCCGCTAGCCGCCGCAATTCCCGAGCCCTCGCCAATGCGGTTTGCCGCTCAAGGCCAGGGTCGAGGCGCTGGGCGGCGTCCTCTGCCTCGCGAGCTTTCTTGCGGCATTCGTCAGGCGACTCCATTCGTGCCCAAATCCTGAGCGCGGTCGCAGTTTCACAGCCTGAACTAAATTTATGGCCCCCGCCGCTGGAACGGCGAGGGCCTGAGTTGGGTGTCATGACCTATCAGGGAGCTGATCGCAGAACCGTCAGGTAGTCGCCGAGTTCCTAAGGCCTAGGCGGGCAAATATTCCGGGCGTTCGGAGGGTTCATCTACCGCCATACCTTCTCTCCGCGGCCGTCGAAGGTGCGCAGCTCGTCGCGGCTCTGGACGTGGAACTGCAGCGTCACCCATTCCTTCCCAGGACTGATGATCCGACCCAGGTCGTCGGGATGCATCCCTGCAGCCTTGGCGTGGCGGACGCAGGCCTTGAACGCGGGGTGATACCAGCGGCCTTCCCACTCCGCCCGAGGATGGGGAGGTGTCGCCGTCATCGCCAATCCTGCGATCGGTAGAGCGGCCACGGCGAGGCCGGCAGCGCCCGCGAAAAGCTCGCGGCGGCTATGTTGCGCGGCCATCACACACCGACCTTTCCGACGGGCGTGTAGAGGGTCTGTTCGCCGAACTGGCCGGTGATGATGAACCGCTGGTCCATGCCCTCGTCGGCGTAGTCGAAGACCAGCACCTCATGCTCGTCGGGTTAGGAAGGCTCGTCTGCAGGAGCAAGCATTGATGTGAGTTCCCTTTTCGTTCTACGATGCCTCGCGCCAGACGGAAGGGACAGCGCATGAAGTTCTTGCGGAGGCTCTTTCAGCACCGGCGGCAGGCCGGTCCCGACACGAGGGTTTCGCCCGCTGTTGCAAAGGCGATCGCCAGCCGTACCGCGCAGGCTCACCGATGCACCAAGTTGGTGGTTATCCGTGCCCCGTCCAAAGCGACCACATGGAAGCCGAATGCCACGACATCGCCAAGCGCCTCGGCCATGGCGGCGGCGGTGTGGCCGACTGGCGCCTGCTTCTACAAGTCGATACGGATGATGAAGCGGGCATGATGTGGGGCGATGTCGGATCGCTCTACTTTTGGATTCGGGAGCAGGATGCCAGAATTGGCGACTTCTCGAAGGTCTGGGTGATCCTCCAGTCCAACTGACTCTTTCCTTGGGGTGCACAACTGGGGACGACCGCGCGCCGGACTGCCACCACCTGGCGGCGTGGTCTCCTGACCGCGCCCGACAGATCCCCAATTCGACCCGACTTTCACCCTTGCAGCGCAGGGGCCATCCACAGCTGGCAGCACCTCAGTACGGGCAAGAAGGCCAAGCCCCGGCGCTGGACAAAGCCGCGAGACAGTTTGCAATCGTTTGCTAAGCTATTGATCCTGTTGGAGGCTGCACTGGGAAGTTTGCCGCTAAGCCATTGATCTGTTTTGGGTAGCTTCGGACTGCAAATCCGCGCACCCGAGTTCGATTCTCGGCCAGGCCTCCAAATCTTCCAGATCGGCGCGTCAGAGGTCCGGGTTGGCGGCGGACCACCGGATGCGCCGCAAACCGCTTAGACTGGCGTCCATGGCCATCACTGCGATCGAGTACAGCCTGATCCGCACGCTGCGCCGCAAGGACATCCTGCCGCTGGGCGGCGAGGTGCTGGAGATCGGCGAGGCCAACTGGTACGGGGACGCGGGGGTCCAGGATCTGCTGGACGACATCGGCGAGTTCGCGCGCGAAAGCGACCGCGAGACGCTGAAGCGGAGGCTGGAGGACCTGATCCCCTGCCGCCCGCCGCGCCTGTTCGATATCGCCAAGGTGTTCTGGGAGGTCTTCCTGCAGCCGCGTTCGCTGACGGCGATCGATTTCCACGGCGGCCCGGACGCCCTGAAGCTGGATCTCAACCAGCCGATCGATCTCGGCCGCCGCTTCGACGTGGTGATGAACCTGGGAACCGTGGAGCACGTCTTCAACGTCGCCCGGGCGATGGCGACGATCCACGACCACACCCGCCCCGGCGGACTGATGCTCCACGGCATGCCGCTCACGGGCTGGCTGGAGCACGGCTTCTACAGCTTCAACTCGACCTTCTATTTCGACCTGGCGCGCGCCAACGGCTACGAGGTGGCGCTGGCCATTTACGCCGAGCTCGAGCCCCTCAAGCTGATCACCCTGCGCGACCGCGAGTCGATCATGCGGCTTTCGAAGCAGGATGGGGTGGGCCGAAACAGCCTGATCTATGTGGTTTTGCGCCGGCCCGCATCCGAGGCGGCCTTCCAGCCCCCGATGCAGGGCTACTATGCGAACGCCGTCTCGCAGGCGGCGGCGGAGCGCTGGCAGAAGGACCGCTGACGCCGGCGGCGGAGCCTCGCAGCGGCCGCCGGAGGCTGCTAGACCGCCACCAAAGCCCCTTGATGCAGGTTTCGTCCATGTCAGGCCCGCCGGAGGTGCTCTCCCTTCGCAAGTCCGCAGCGACCTTGCGCGACCAGGGCCGGCTGGCCGAGACGGAGGCCCTGCTGCGTAAGGCTGTCCTGCTCGCGCCAAGCGATGGAGACGCCCACGCCGAGCTCGGGCTCACCCTGGCGATGATGGGCCGCTCCGGCGAGGCGGAGCCCTGCTACCGGCGGGCGCTGGAGATCAATCCGCTCGACGCCTTCTCGCTCGGCAACCTGGGCGCGGCGCTGCTGCAGGCGAAGCGCGTCGACGAGGCCGCCGCCTGCTTCCGCCAGGTGCTCGAAATCGAGCCCGGCCAGCCGCAGGCCCTGCGAAACCTGGGCGTGATCCTGAAGGACGCCGCGCGCCTGGTCGAGGCCAAGGCCTGCTTCCTGGAGGCGTCCCGGCGCGACACCTCCCTGGAGGCAAGCCTGCAGGCGCACCTGGCGGTTTCGGCGATGGCGCAATCCGCAGGCGACATCGACGTGCAGAGGTCCAGCTACGCCGCAGGGCTCGAGGCGTTCGCCGCCGAGCCCCGCCGTTTCCGCTATCAGGGCGAGCGGATCAGCGTGCCGTGGTTCTTCCTGCCCTATCACGGCCGCGACGATCGGGCGCTGATGCAACGAACGGCCCAGGTGCTCGCCGCCAAGGTCCCTCCCAGCGAGACCGCCGACACCAGTCCTGCCCTCTCCGTCGATCCCGCGCGGGAGGGACGGCGGATCCGGGTCGCCTTCTGTTCGGAGTTCCTGCACGACCACACGATCGGCCGGCTCTATCGCGGCCTGATCGCTAAGCTCGACCAGCGCCGCTTCGAGGTCGTCGTCCTGCACGGCCCGTTCACCCCGTCCGACGCCTTCCGCACCGCGCTGGACGCCGGCGCCGATCGCGCCCTGAGCCTGCCCCGTGCGCCCGAGGCCCAGCGCCTGGTTCTGCGCGAGTTGCGTCCCGACGTCCTGTTCTTTCCCGAGATCGGCATGTCGCCCCAGACCTGGTTCCTGGCGCGCGAACGCCTCGCGCCCGTACAGGTCGCAAGCTGGGGGCATCCGAACACCACCGGACTCGCCTCGATCGACTATTTCCTCTCGGCGGCAAGCCTCGAGCCCGCCGGCGCCGAGGCGCACTATATGGAACAGCTCGTGAAGCTGCCCCGCCTGCCGACCTTCTACGAAGCACCCGGTCCCACGCCTGTCCTGCCGAGGTCCGCGCTGCGCCTGCCGGAGAGCGGGACGCTCTACGGCTGCCCGCAAAGTCCGTTCAAGTTCCATCCCGACTTCGATCCGGTCCTGGCGGAGATCGCCGAAGGCGACCCCACGGCGCACATCGTTCTGATCGAAGGGCGCAACGCGGCCTGGGCGAAGGTGCTGCGGGAGCGGTGGGGCGCCTCGCACCCCATCCTCCTGGAGCGCGTGCAGTTCCTGCCCCGGCTCAGCCAGCCGGGCTTCATGGCGCTCTTGGCGCACATCGACGTGCTGCTCGACCCGCTGCATTTCGGCAGCGGCAACACGCTCTATGAGGCGATGGCCTTCGGAACGCCCATCGTCAGCTGGCCGGGGGCGTTCATGCGCGGCCGCGTCGTGGCGGGCGCCTATGCGCAGATGGGCGTCGATCGCGCGCCGATCGCGCAGACCCCCAGAGACTATGCGCCGATCGCCCTGGCGCTAGGCCGGGATCCGGCGCGCCGGGCCCAGCTGCGGGCCGAGCTGCACGGCAAGGCGCGGACACAACTCTACGAGGACGCGGCCGCGGTCGGCGCGATCGAGGCGTTCCTGGACTCCGCCGTCGCTGCGGCCGCGCGGGGCGCCAAGCTGCCTGCCGACTGGAGCGCGACCGCGACGGAGCGGCCGGCATGACCGCCTCGGCCTTGACGCCGGCCCCTTGCCCGGTGTGCGCCCACAGCGTCGCGGCGCCGTTCTTCGACGGCGGCCTGCAGCCGCTGGCGACCCTGGGCTGGCCGGCCTCCGCGGCGCAGGCGCAGGCGATGGCGCGGCTGCCGCACGACTTCGTGCAGTGCCCAAGTTGCTCGCACGTCTGGAACCGCAGCTTTCGCTATGAGGACGTGCCTTATACGGACAACCCCAACCGGATGTTCAACAACGGCCTGATCTGGCGCGGCCACCTGGCGCAGAGCTGCGCGCTACTGGTGCGGCAGATGCCGCCTGAGCCCACCCTGGTGGAAGTGGGCTGCGGCGAGGGCCATTTCCTGCGGGCGCTGTCGCAGGCCTGCGGGGGAAAGGGCCGCATCCTGGGCTTCGATCCCAGCACCCACCCCGAGACCGGCCAGGGCTTCGAGTTCCACGCCCGGATGTTCGATCCGCTAACCGACATGGCGGCGTTCCGGCCGGACGCGGTGATCATCCGCCATGTGCTCGAGCACCTGACCAACCCGGCCACGCTCATCGAACAGCTCGCCTGGGGGGCGGCGCAGGTCGACAAGGACGTCTGGCTGTTCGCCGAGAGCCCCTGCATCGACCGGGTGTTCCAGACCGGGCGGCTGGCGGACTTCTTCTACGAGCACGTGTCGCACTTCACGACGGACTCGTTCCGCACCCTGATGGCCCGCGCGGGCGACGTGTTCGAACTGGCGCACGGCTACCAGGGCGAAGTGGTCTACGCCCTGGTCCGGCTGAACGTCGCCGACGCCCGTCGCCGGCAGGCGGCGCGGTCGGCCGCCTTCCGGGACGGCGCGCGGGAACTCCAGCGGGCGGTGCGCGCCCAGCTCGACGCCCTGGCGGCCAGCGGCAAGACCGTCGCCATCTGGGGCGGCACCGGCAAGGGCGCGGCGTTCATGCACCAGTTCGGCCTGGATGCGGCCCGCTTCCCGCTGGTGGTCGATTCCGATCTGGGCAAGGCGGGGACCTTCGTGCCGGGGACCGGCCAGGCGATCCAGTTCCGGGACGTGCTGAAGGCGAACCGCCCCGACGTGGTGTTGATTCCCACCCAATGGCGGGCGGCGGACATCGTCAGCGAAATGGCCCGCGAAGCAATCTCCGCGGACCAGATCCTGATCGAGCACGAGGGGCGGCTGATCGACTACACGGCCGATCCGCATCCCTATCGGTAGGTCACAGCCTGGCTCTGCCCTCAGGTGATGCGCTTGACGCTCACCGGGTCGCTGCTGGGAAAGGTTTCCTCCAGGCCCTCGTCGAGCAGAGCCTCCTGGCGGTCCTCGGCGGCCGCCTCCTTTTCGGCGAGCTGGTCGTGCTTGCCATGCTCCGCCAGGGGCTCGGCCTTCCGGGCGACAGGAACGTCGACGTGCTTGTCTTCAGGCCTCACGCCGCCTTCCGTGACCATGTCGGCGGTCGATGCGCTGGTCCCGCGGGTGACGTGCCGGGGCTGGCCTTTATCGGCGGACTTGTCCGTGCCGGTGTTCATGAACCGTCTCCAAAAGTGCTGCGTCGAAGGAGACGCCACCCTGGAGAACCCCCCGGGCCCAATCGGGTTTCCGCAGCTTCGCCGAAAGGCGCTTCAGGTGTTCCCGACGTTCCGGCGCGCCACGAGGTGCAGCACGCTCGCCGAATTGCGGCGCCTGGCCTGCTGTTCCGCCCGATAGGCCAGCCATCGCAACAGCATGCCGGCGCCCGAGAGCAGCATGCCGGCGATCAGGCAGTCGAGCAGGACCGGGTCCTGCGCTGCGGCCTTCCACGAGACCACGCCCAGCAGGATCACGCTGAGGGTCGAGATGATATAGCCCGAGGTCTTGAGCATGCCGCGCTCCAGGGATCGACACCTGAGGGCATAACGACGTCGAAACGCGGCTGTTCCGAGGCGCCGGGCGTAGCGATCAGGCGACGGCGCGGTGGGGGGCGTAGCGATCCTCGAACACCGCCGGCAACCGGTCCGCCAGGCCCATCACAGGACCGGAAGACAGGAGCAGGACCACCTCGTTCCCGGCGAGGCCGGAGAGCGCGGCGAGCGCCTCGTCCTGGCTGCTGATCGGGGTGACCGAAACGCCCCCGGCGGCGGCGCGGGCGGTGATCTCCTCGTGGGAGACCTGGTCGTGATCGCGGGCGCCGTGGGCGGCGGGCGGCAGCATCAGCACGCGCGCGGCGCCCTCGAACACCGTGTCGTACCAGGAGAGCGTCTCGCGGCTGCGCCAAGTCAGGGCATGCGGCTCGAAAACCACCACCAGCGGCCGCTCCGGATAGTGCTGCTGCAGGGCCTCGATGGCCGCGCGCGCCTTTTCGTAAGAGGAGCCGAAACCCTCGATCACCGGGACCGTCGAGACGTGGGTCAGCCGGTCGAGCCGGCGGCGGACGCCGCAGAAGCTGGCGACCGCCTCGGCCAGGGCGTACTCGGCGACCAGCTTGCGCTCCAGCAGGAAGGCCGAGACGCCAACGATGTTGTCGATGTTGTGCGCACCCAGGAGCGTTGTGGAGAGCGGGACCTTGCGCCCGCCCGGCCCCATCAGCGTGAAGCGGCTGGTCTCGCCGAAGACGACACCGTGGCTGTACCAGCCGTCGCCGGGGGCTGCGCCATACCAGACCTGGCGCGCGGGGGCGCCGGCCGCCACGGCGCGCACCACAGGATCCTCGCGCAGCACCGCCAGGCCTTCGGCTGGCAGCAGGCCCATCAGCTCGCGAAACGCCGCCTGGTAGGCCTCGACTGTCGGGAAGGCGTTGACGTGATCGTGCGCCACCGAGGTCAGCAGCACATGGGCCGGATGATAGAGCGCGAACTTCGGGCGCCCGTCGCCGGCGCCGACCACATATTCGTCGCCTTCGAGCACCACCTCGGACGCGGTCCCCCAATGGCCGGTGGCCGGCAGGGATTGCGAGATCGCCCCGATCATCCAGCCGGGATCGCGGCCCGACTGGCGCAGGATGTGGGCCATCAGGGCCGTGCAGGTGGACTTGCCGAATGAGCCCGCCACAACGATCGCTTCGCGCGCCGCGGTGAGCTCGCCCAGCAGTTCGGGAAAAGAGGTGACCCGCACGCCGCGGCGGCGGGCGGCCTGCGCCTCCGGGTTCGCCTCCCCGCCCAGCTTGGCGCTGGAGCCCAGCACCAGCAGGTCCAGATCATCGGCCAGATTGGCGGCGTCGAAGGTCCGGCTGAATGGGAAGCCGAGGGCCTCGACATAGGTCGACATGGGCGGGAAGACGTCCTGGTCGGAGCCCGAGACCTGATGGCCGGCGTCGCGCATCATCAGCGCCACGGCGCTCATCCCCGCGCCCGCGACCCCCGTGAAATGGATCCGCATCGGCCCTGTCCTCGTAGTCCCTGAAGCCCTGGCCCCTACTGCGCCAAAGCTCAATTCGCAGCCTTTGCATTCACCTACGAGGGGAGCAACCTCAACCAGGTTCGAGACCACGGGAGACGCCGAAATGACGCAGCTTCGTTCCTCGGCCGCCGCCGCCGCAGTATGCGCGGTCCTGGCGCTGGCGGGCGCCGCCGCCGCCAAACCGGAGAAGAAGCCCGCGCCCGTCGAGTCGCCGGCCGCCCACGCCGGGCACGACATGGGCCCAGGCGGCATGAGCATGGGGCCCATGGCGGCGATGCCGGCGGTCTATGGCGGCGACGCCGACAAGCCGGGCGCGCCGGTCTTCACCGGCCTCAGCGACCACCATCACCCGATCTCCACGAAAAACGCCGAGACGCAGAAATTCTTCGACCAGGGCGTCAAGCTGCTGTTCGGCTTCAACCACGCCGAGGCGATCCGCTCGTTCCGCGAGGCGGCCCGGCTCGATCCCGACTGCGCCATGTGCTGGTGGGGCGTGGCCTTCGCGCTTGGGCCGAACATCAACCTGCCGATGCAGGCCGATGCCGCCCAGCCGGCCTGGCAGGCGCTGGGCCGCGCCCAGGCGCTGGCGCCGAAGGCCTCGCCCGCCGAGCGGGCCTGGATCGACGCCTTGGCCAAGCGCTACGCCACCGACCCCAAGGCCGACCGCAAGCCCCTGGACGAGGCCTTCGCCCAGGCCATGGCCGAGTTGGCGCGGACTCACCCCGAAGACCTGGACGCCGCGACCTTCGCGGCCGAGGCGATGATGGACACCCAGCCGTGGGACTACTGGCAGGCGGATGCAAAGACCCCCAAGGGCCACGGCGGCCAGATCGTCGCCCTGCTGGAAGGGGTGCTGGCCAAGAACCCCAACCACCCGGGGGCGCTGCACCTGTACATCCATGCTGTGGAGGCTTCGAACACGCCTGAGCGGGCCGAGGCGGCGGCCGACCGCCTGCTGCCGCTGATGCCGCAGGCGGGGCACATCGTGCACATGCCCTCGCACATCTACTACCGGGTCGGCCGCTACGTGGATGCGGTGAAGGTGAACGAGCAGGCCGCCGCCGTGGACGAGCAGTACATCGCCCAGTGCAAGGCGCAGGGCTTCTATCCCGTGGGCTACTACGGCCACAACATCCACTTCCTGTGGACCTCTTCGGAGATGCTGGGGCGGTCGGCGGCGGCGCTCGACGCCTCGCGGCGGCTGGTGAAGGCCACCAACGCCGAAGTGTTCTCGAAGAGCGTGCCGGTGGGCGAGCTGTTCGTCTTCACGCCGGTGGTCACCCTGGTGCGGTTCGGCAAGTGGCTGGATGCGCTGGCCGAGCCCGCGCCGCCCGCCGAGCTGAAGCTGGACACGGCGGTCTGGCTCTACGCCCAGGCCTTCGCGCATGCCAACACCGGGGACCGCAAGGCGGCCCTGGCCGACCGGGAGAAGCTGGCGGCCCTGTCGACGGCCGACCTATCCGGATTCGATGCGTTCGGAGTGCCCGCCAAGCCAATGGTCGACCTCGCCTTGGCGCTGGTCGATGGGGAGCTCGCGCGGACCTCCGGCAACCTGGACGGCGCCGTGGCGCGGTTCCGCCAGGGCTGGGAGATGGAGCGCGCCCTGCCCTATACGGAGCCGCCGTACTGGCACCAGCCGTCGAGCCACCTGCTGGGCGCGGCGCTGATGCAGGCGAACCGGTCGCGGGAGGCCGAGGCCGTCTATCGCGAGAGCCTGACCTTCTACCGCGGCGACGGCTGGGCGCTGTTCGGCCTGACCCAGGCGCTGGAGGCGCAGGGGAAGAAGGACGAGGCGGCGAAAACCCGGATGGCGTTCGACGAGGCCTGGCGGACGGCGGACGTGAAGCTGACGTCGTCCAGGTTCTAAAGCCTCACCCGGTCGGAAAGGCCTGGCCGGCGTTGTTGGGCCAGGGGAAGGTCTCGAAGGCGAGCGTGACCGCGGCGTCCTCGGCGCGGGCCTGGCGCCACCAGCCAATCGGAAGAAAGAGGGCCTCTCCCGGCTGCAGGGGGATGTCGTAGACCCGCGCACGGGCGGCCAGGGGAAAGTCCTTCTCCACGCGCGCCCGCTGGTCCAGGTCGCCGACGGCGCTCTGCTCGCCCGCGGTGGCGTAGAGGCGCCAGGTTTCCGAAGGCGGGGCGATCTTGAAGGCTCGGCGGCCCGAGACCTGAACGATCAGGAAATTGGCGAGGCCCTGCCGCAGCGATTCGAAGGCGCCCGTCCAGGCCTCGGGCGTAGCGGGTCGGCCCTCGGCGGAGAGATACGTCGCCAGCGGCCCCCCGCCGGCGGCGAGCGCTTCCGGATCAGCCCCGGCAGGGAGCAGGCCGGTGATCACCACCGGGCGGCCGGCGGCGTAGTAGCGCTGGAGGAACTCTTCGCGGCCGACGCCGGTGCGCTTCTCGATCCGGGCGACGGGGACCGCCAAGTGGCGGTGGCCCTCGGCGACGTCGAGCAGCCAGTCGCGCCGGGCCAGCGCCAGGCGCGTCCGGGCCAGTTCGGCGGTGAGCTCGCCTACGCGCTGTTCGGCCGGCGACGGCGCCGGCGCGCTGACCGGGCAGACCGCAGCGGACGGCGCCGGCGGCGCCCCCATCCGCGGATTCCAGGCGAAGGGCGCCACGCGCAGCTTGGTGCGGTGGTCGGCGATGTGGGCCTGCTCGTTGGGGTCGACGCCGCGGTAATAGTGCTTCTGCCATTTGTCGGCGGGCGTCTTGGGCGGGTTCTGCCGCATCTTCACGTGGAAGGCGTTGCGGGCGGCGCTCCAGGCGTCGAACTGGGCCGCGAGCCCGGGCTGCTCGGACATCGGCGCGAAGCGGGTGGTGAAGCGCTCCAGCGCGTCGCGTTGAATCGGGAACAGAAAACACACCGCTTCCCCCGCCTCGAAGCGGACCCAGTTGTGCGGCCGGGTGAACCGCCAGTTCATGGTGAAGGTGAAGGGCGACCAGTCGGTCTCCACCACCCCGCCCAAGGGCGCGATCCCATCCTTCGGCTGGTTGGGCGAGCCGCCCACCCAAAGGTTCCAGCCCGGCGGCGTACGGAAGATGCCCGCCACGTGGAACGTGATCACGCCCTGGCCGAAGATCGAGACCGGGGCGGTGATGGGGTCGGCGCCTTCCGGCAGGCGGATGGTGACCGCGTCGGTCCCCGTGCCGCCGTCCCAGGACGCCTCGACGGCGCAGGACGAGAGCACCTCCCAGCCGTGGGCGTTGGCGATGTTCAGCGGCAGGCAGCGGTAGGCGAAGGACTCCGGGGTGGCGTCCATCCAGTCACGCCTGGGCGAGGCCGGACGGATCAGCGGCTTCCAGCCCTCCTGCAGGTAGCAGACGAGCTCCAGGTCCTCGTCAGGCGTCATCGGCGTCGATCCAGTCCAGGGTCCGCTGCACGGCCTTCTTCCACTTTCGATAGGCCCGCTCGCGCGCCTCCGGCGCCAGCGCCGGGGTCCACTCCGCATCCTTGCGCCATTGGGCGCGCAGGCTCTCCAGGTCCGGCCAGACGCCGACGGCGAGACCCGCAGCGTAGGCCGCGCCCAGGCAGGTGGTCTCCGGCACGGTGGGCCGCACCACCGGCGCGGCCAGCACGTCGGCCTGGAACTGCATGAGCAGGCTGTTGGCGGTCATGCCGCCGTCGGCCTTCAGCGTGCTTAGCGGCACGCCCGAATCAGCGGCCATGGCGTCGGCCACCTCGCGCACCTGCCAGGCGGTGGCCTCCAGCACGGCGCGGGCGATGTGGCCCTTGGTGACATAGCCGGTGAGGCCGGCGATCACGCCCCGGGCGTCGGGCCGCCAGTAGGGGGCGAACAGGCCCGCGAAGGCTGGCACGAAATAGCAACCGCCGTTGTCGTCCACGGTCCGGGCCAGGGCCTCGATCTCGTCGGCTGAGGCGATCAGGCCGATGTTGTCGCGCAGCCATTGCACGAGGGAGCCGGCGACCGCGATGGAGCCCTCCAGGGCGTAGACGGCCGGCTGGGCGCCGATCTTGTAGCCCACCGTGGTCAGCAGGCCGTTCTTCGAGAACACCGGCGTTTCACCCGTATTGACCAGCAGGAAGCCGCCGGTGCCGTAGGTGCACTTGCCCTCGCCCACCGAAAAGCAGGTCTGGCCGAACAGCGCCGCCTGCTGGTCGCCCAGCGCCGAGGCCACCACCGCGCCGGCCAGGCCGTCCCGCGCCTCGCCATAGACTTCCGACGAGGGGCGGATCTCCGGGAGCATGACGCGGGGCACGCCGATGGCGGCGAGCAGCCGGTCGTCCCAGTCCAGGGTCGCCAGGTTCATCAGCATGGTGCGGCTGGCGTTGGTGACGTCGGTGACGTGACGGCCGGTGAGGTTCCAGATCAGCCAGGAGTCCATGGTGCCGAACAGGGCGTCTCCGGCTTCCGCCCGGGCGCGCAGGTCCGGCGTATTGTCCAGCAGCCAGCGGATCTTCGGTCCGGAGAAATAGGTGGCGAGCGGCAGGCCACAGAGCGCGCGCAGGCGATCCGGCCCTTCCGCCCCGCCGATCTCGGCCGCCAGGGCGTCGGTGCGGGTGTCCTGCCAGACGATGGCGTTGGCCAGGGGCCGGCCGGTGGCCCGATCCCAGATGAGCGTGGTCTCGCGCTGGTTGGTGATGCCCACCGCGGCCAGGTCGGCGGGCTTGAGCCCCGCCTGTGACAGGGCCTCGGCCGTCACCGCCTGGACGTTGGCCCAGATCTCGGCGGCGTCATGCTCCACCCAGCCGGGCCGGGGAAAGATCTGACGGTGCTCGCGTCGGGCGGCCGCGACGACCGCGCCCGCGGAATCGAAGACGATGCAGCGCGAGGAGGTGGTGCCCTGGTCGATGGCGGCCACGTGGGCGTTGGGCATGGGCGGAACTCGAAAGGCTGCGACCAGACGTCCCGGCCCGTCGCGACGGCGTTAACCGGGACTTAACCATAAGGGCGGAGTCTGTAGCGGTCTTCTTCGAAGACACCCACCATCACCGACTTTTTCAAGCCCGGCGTCCGCGCCGGGCTCTTTTTTTGGCCGGCTCTGGCGGAAGTTCTTAACCTCTGCCGGGCATGGTGCCCGCGGACTTGCTTCGGCGGGTCCGGCGGTCTATACGGCCCGCCCGCGAAGGTGATGATCCTCGGTAGCTCAGTTGGTAGAGCAGCCGGCTGTTAACCGGCTTGTCGCAGGTTCGAGTCCTGCCCGAGGAGCCACCTCCGTCGCCCCCTTGGGGGATCAGCCCCAGATGGCGCGCGACACGGACCGGCCTAGATGGTCGGACGCCTGCGCCTGCGCGCAAGAAAGCGATTCCCTCGAGTCAAGCGATTCGCGTTCAGAGGTGGCCAATAGTGACGTTTGCTGCTATTCGGCATGTCTGCTGCGCAAATGGTGATCGCGATGAACGCAAACGATTTCCAGTTCGTACTCCGGCAACTCGGCTCAACGCAGATCGAGCGGCTCCGCCGCCACGCGAGCCTTGGCGACCCGGATGCTATCCGGGCGCTGCGCGAACTGATCACGCTGCCGCCAGAGCCGCGTGACTTCGGCGGTCATTCAGCAGGCGAACGCGCCAGCGCGCCGTAAGCACGTTCAGCCGGCCGCTAGCGCCGCCTTAGACGGTCCGCCGCGTCTCGAATCCGTGCGGGACTTCGTCCTCGGCGTCCAATTGCTGCACTGATGTGACCTGGGCGGCGGAAGGTCCGCTGCCACACGCGTCCGTCAGCCGGGCCACCGCAGCCGATGGGCCGGCAGCCACGAGCTCCACAGTCCCATCGGAGCGGTTCCTCACATACCCGTCCAGATGCAGCCGACGCGCCTCCGAGCGCGCCCAAGCGCGGTAGCCGACGCCTTGGACGCGGCCATGGATGATCAAGTGAACAGTGATGCGGCTCATTCGCTGCCGTCCGCACTAGAAAGCCGTCCCTGCGCCGCCCTCAGTCGCGCCTGAGCAGCAGAGCGCCATAGCCGAAACCGCCGTTGCAGACCACGCCGACACGGGCGTCGCGCACCTGCCGTTCGCCGCCCCGTCCCCAGAGCTGCAGGCACGCTTCGTGGGTATGGCCATACCCGTGGAAGCGGCCCGCCGAAAGCTGTCCGCCGCTGGTGTTCATCGGCAACGCGCCGTCCAGGGCTATCCGCGAGCCGCCCTCTACGAACTGGGCCGCCTCCCCCGGCGCGCAGATCTGCAGCGCCTCCAGCCACAGCAGGGTGAGGATGGAGAAGCCGTCATAGATCTGGGCCATGTCGAGGTCCGCCGGCGTCAGGTCGGTCCGCGACCACAGCATCCGGCCGGCCTTGTCGGCGGGGAGCGTGGTGAAGTCGCCGGTGTGCAAACCGGCCCCGATGCCGCCCAGCGCCATGCCCATGGCCTCGATGGCCAGCGGCGGCTGCCTGAGGTCCTTGGCCACGTCGCGGCGGGAGAACAGGATCGCCGTCGAGCCGTCGATATGGGTGTCGCAGTCGTAGAGCCGCAGCGGCGTCGAGATCATCCGCGAGGCGAGATAGTCGTCCAGGGTGATCGGCTTGCGATAGACGGCGTTCGCGTTGAGCCCCGCCATCTTGCGGCTGTGAACGGCGATTGCGCCGAGCTGTTCGGAGGTGGCGCCGTACTTCCTGAAGTAAGCGTTCGCATAGAGGCCGTAGAGGGTCGCGGCCGAAAGGGCGTTGTAGGGCAAGGTCCAGGACTGGCCGCCCCAGACGCGCTGGGCCACCACGCGGCCGCCGCCGATGATGCCGGCGTGGGGCACCTCCGCCCGCGCCGAGGCCTGGGCGACCGTGCGGAAGACCAGCACGTGCCGGCAGAGGCCGGAGGCGATCGCCTGGATCGCGTTGAAGATCGCGCTCATGTGCGCATGGCCCTCGGTCGAGGCGCCCACCCAGGTCGGATCGAGGCCCAGCGCCAGCATGACCTCCGTGGCGCCCACCGGCGAGAAGCCGTCGCCATTGGCCACCGGTCCGGGATAGGTGGCCAGGCCATCGATGTCGCCCATTGTCAGGCCCGCGTCGGCGACGGCCTGCTCACAGGCGTCCACCGTCAGGGCGATCGCGCTCTTCGTCGAAGGCCGTCCCACCTCGGACTGGCCGATGCCCGTGATGGCGACCAGCTTCTCCGGATATTGCTCGCGGCTCATCGCGGGCCACCCTGGGGCTGGAACATCGGCAGGTGGACGTCCTCATGCGCCTCGAACGTCACCTCGACCGGCATGCCGATCTCAACTTGGTCGACGGGCGAATTGATAATGTTGGTGAAAACATACAGCTGGGCCTGCTCCTCCAGCTCCACGGCGGCGAAGACGTAGGGGACCGGTAGCCGCGGCAGCCAAGCCTGATGATTGATGCTGAAGGACGCCACGCGACCGCGCCCTGAGACCGCCTCGGGCTCGACGTTGCGATCGCCGCACGCCGGGCAGCGCGGCAAGGGCGGATGCACGAAGACCTTGCACGCGCCGCACCGGCCGATCAGCAGCAGACCCCCTGCCCCGCCCGTCCAATAGGCCCGGTTCTGGCGCTCCAGGCCCGGCAGCGCGCGCGGCGGCGCGGCGGGGTTCGACGTCATTCAGATTCCTCCTTCGCCACGCAGGCCGTCCGCGGGCGGCTCTTTTTGCAGGCAACGCGCACCGCACGTTCGATCGACGTCTTGCATTGCACAAGCTAACCAAGCGGAAGTATTGCGCCAATACAATGTTAGCGCTGCGTGATATTCTATTGATATCGCGTGGAAAGCTGCAGAGCACGCATGCCTTGGATCGACCCGCCGATGGCCCGCGGACGCTGTTCGCTAGACCGTCGCGATCGGCGTCACCGGTGAGCCGACGCTGCCGGGAAGGCGGAGCGGCGGAGCGGTGAGCAGGAAGGCGCTGCGCCCGTTCTGGCGCAGCCAGGCCGAAAGGTCGCTGAGCCACCACATCTCGCCCAGGTGAATCCCGAGCTTGAACAGGCAATGTTCGTGGAGCGGCAGGAACGATTCGCCGTGCGCGCAGGCGGTGGCCTCCGGCGCGACAGTCTCGACGGCGGGGTTGTCCGAGCAGATGGCGACGATCTCGCTCGAGGTGATCCAGTCCAGCAGCCGCGGGTCGCGACCGTTCAGCGAGGCGCCGGCGCGGCGCAGCCGCTCGCGGTCCGGATTCCGCTCCATCGACATGATGACGTCGTCCCAGCCCGTGTGGACGAGCAGCAGGTCGCCGCGGCGCACATCGACGCTCTGCGCATCCATCGCCCGCATCAGATCGTCGTAACCCACCGACACCGGCGCCTCGCCGTAGACCGCATGCAGGTCCACCAGCACCCCGCGCCCCTGCACGCCCGCCATTGCGAGATTCTCGATGCCGAGACGCCGCGCATAGGGTCCGCTCTCGCCGCTCGGCGCCTGCAGGTGCTCGTTCGCGCGGTAGCCGTTGTAGTAGAGGGGTTCCGGAACGCCGTCGGCGTCGGCGTCGAACAGCTGGCCCCAATGCGCCAGGGAGTCCCACTGAGTCGAGTACTGGGTGAACAACACCACCGCATCGTCGCAGACCAGGTCGTGGGAGCCCGGCACGAAGGCGTCGAAGCACATGTTGTAGGGCGGCGCGCCCATCAGCTCGGCGGTGAACAGTTGCGGCGGCCGGCGCCCCACCACCTCGCCCGACCACCCCGGATAGTCCAGGGGAAGGCTGAGGGTGAAGGCGAGCCCTTCGCGCGCCTCCTTCAGGCCGCCGAGCCGGCGTTCCGGCGTGAGCAGGTTCATGCGGCCGATCTGGTCGTCATCGCCGAAGTCCCCCCAGTTGGACCCCTCCGGCCGCGTCACCCAACGTCGGGTCATCGCCATTCTCCCCATGTCACGACGTCACCATCCGCCACGCCCACCTCAAGCGAATCCGCGCGGAAAGTCCACGTAGCCGCTTTCCAGCGCCGCCTTGGCCAGCTCAGCGGGCTGGTCGACCCCGCCGGCGATGGCGGCCAGCACGTCGCGCCAGAGGTCTGATTCGGCCTGGTGGGCCTTGTCATACTCCTCGTGATCGATCGCCCACGCGCGGATCACCACGATGCGCGCGCGGATGTCGTCGGGTGTCATCGGGATCTCCGTTGAAGCGGGATAAGTCGGCAGGCGTCGCCGCGACGGACCGCATGCGCAGGTTGACAGCCCCGCCGAGTGGAACGGTCTCCTGAATGAATGACCGTGTCCAATATCACTGGATAGTTTTTAGATATTTGAAAGGTCTTGGGTTCGGCGCCAGTTTCCGCCATCGCGTCCTCACGCCTCAGGAAACCGTGAACCTCCAACAACTCAAGCATTTCGTGGCGGTCGCCGAGGAGCTGCACTTCGGCCGAGCGGCCGAGCGGATCGGCATGGCCCAGCCGCCGCTCAGCCAGTCCATCCGGCGCCTGGAGATTTCTCTGGATTGCCAGCTGTTCGCGCGCACGCGTCGCCGCGTGGAGTTGACCGCGCCCGGCGAGGCCCTGCTGGAGCACGCGCGCGACATCATCAGTCAGGTCGAATACAGCCGAAAGGCCGTGGAACGGGCCGGACAGGCCGGCCTGACGGCGATCCGGATGGGCTTCACCCCTAACGCCCTGTCCGACCACGTGCCCGCCGCGGTGCGAAGCCTGAAAGCCCAGGCCCCGCTGGTGAAGATCACCCTGGTGGAGGCCAATACGCCGGACCAGATCCATGGGCTTTCGACCGGCGAACTTGATATCGGCTTCTTCAATCCGCCTTCGACCCAGATCCCCCGGCTCGACGTCCGGGTCGTCGCCACGACCCGGCTGGTGGCGGCGATCCCCGCGGATTGGCCGTTGGCGCACGCCGACGAGGTCAGGCTCGCCGACTTCGCCGGCGTCCCCCTGCTCCTGTTCCCATCCGAGACCCGGGCCGACATCCACGCGGCCATCATGTCGGCGTTCCGGCAGGCCGGCGTCACGCCCGCCATCGCGCAGGAAGCGGCCTTCGACTATACGCGGCTGAAGCTGACGGCGGCGGGCATGGGGGTGTCGCTGATCAACGAGACGACCGCGCCCCGCGGCTACCCCGGCGTCGTGCAGCGCCCGATTGTCGACCTGCCGAACTACATCGCCGTCGACTTGGTGATGGCGTGGCGAAGCGCGGTGGCGGCCTCGATTCGGCCTCTCTATCTGGCGGCTTTCGAGGCGGCGGCGGCGGTCTGATCGCTCCCCCGAACGCCTCAGGGCAGGCCGGCCCCGGGAACCTGGACGCGCGCCGTCTCGATCCATGAGCGGTGCCCCGGCATGTCGGCCGGCTCCATGCTGACCAAGAACAGGGTGCGACGGTCCTCCGACCCCAGGGCGACGGACACCGCCCAGCGGCCGGGCGTCGGGATCAGGTGGGTGATCTCGCCGCCGTCCAGCACCCGCAGGAAAGCGCTGGTGGCTACGCTCGCCACCCAGACGGCCCCTTCGGCGTCGAAGCACAAGCCGTCCGGATGCCGCCCCGGAAGGTCGGCCCACAGCCTTGGCGCCGACAGCCCGCCGTCCGGCTGGATCGTGAAGGCGATGAGCTTGCTCTCGTGCGACACGCTCACCACGAGCGTGCGCCCGTCTGGCGCGACGCCGACGCCGTTGGGATAATTGATCCCGCCGGCCACCAGCCGCACGGCGCCATCCGGCGACACCAGCGCTATGTCCCCGACGAGGCTGGGCGATACGCCCAGGCCATTGGAATAGTAGCGGTTGATGTCCCGCCCCAGGGCCCGGGGCGATCCGTCCGGCCCCTGAAGCGGCGCGAACGGTTCGCCGGGCCGGTAGCAGTCGACGTAGGCGTAGCCGTCGGACGTGACCACCATGTCGTTGAGGCTCGTCCCCATCGCGCCCAGGTCCGCGTAGGGCGTCACGCCCGCGCCGTCGACACGGAACAGTTGGCGCGTGCGCATGCCGACCACGAGCAGCGCGCCGTCGGGGAGGAACCCGAGGCCGGACGGTCGCTCGACTTCCGCCACCATCTCGACCCGCCCCGCCTCGTCGAGCGTCATCACCTTGTTCTGCTCGATGTCGGAGAACCACAGGCGGCCGTCGCGCCATCGCGGCCCCTCGGCGAACAGCAGGCCATCGAGCAGGGGCTTGGTGTCGAACGACCTCAGCATCGCCTCATCCACCTGTCTCCCCTCATGCGCGCCTCAACAGCGTACCGCTCACGGGCAGGCTCGCAGGGCCGCCGGTCACGAGCGCGATCTCCGCGCCTTCGACCTGGTTGACGGCCACGCCGCGCAGCTGTTCGACCGCTTCGCGCACGTGGGTCATGCCGATGATATAGGCCTCGGACAGGTGCCCGCCGTGCGTGTTCACCGGGATCGATCCGGTTCCATGCCGGATGTGGCCGTCGGCGACGAAAGGTCCGCCTTCGCCGACGCCGCAGAACCCGTAGTCCTCGAGTTGCATCAGGACCATCGGCGAAAAATGGTCGTAGAGCAGGGCCACGTGCACGTCCTTGGGCCCGACGCCCGCCATCTCGTACATGCGCCTGGCCACCGGGCGATGACCCGACGAGGCGAACTCCAGGTCGGGCGCCTGGAAGTAGCTCCCGACCGCCGGCCCCCAGCGTCCGGAACCACCGCTCGCCGAGGCCAGGATGTGGACCGGCCTCTGCTTGAGGTCGCGCGCCCGCTCGACGGACGTCACGACGACCGCCACCGCCCCGTCCGTCTCCATGGTGTAGTCGAGGACGCAGAGCGGGTCGGAGACCATCCGGGCGTTGAAGTAGTCGTCGAGCGTCAGCGGCTCGCGCCGGATCGACGTCGGCCGCCGGATGGCGTTCTCTCGCTGGGCGATGCAGATCTCGGCGAAGTGCTCGCGCCGGGTTCCATAGAGGTGCATGTGCCGCTGGGCGAGCAGCGAATAGTTGTGGCCCGGCGCGGCCAGGCCGCTCGCCCCGCGGAAGGCGTCGAGCGCCGAGACCCCGCCGCCGTAAGGACCGGCGCTGGCCGGGGTGGACGTGGCCGCCGCCGTCCCGCCCAGCCGCCGCCCCACCTGCTGCAAGGTCATCAGGCAGACGCAGGCCTCGCACTGGCCCGAGACGATCGCCGCGGCGGCCAGGCCGAGGGAGCCGGCCGAACCGCCGCCGCCGGACGTCATCATGGCGGCGAAGCGCACCTCGTCCACGCCCAGGACCGACGCCAACTGCGCCGGATCGTAACCCCCCGCGAACAGTGCAAAGCCATCGAGGTCCGCCACCTTCAGGTCGGCGTCGTCCAGCGCGCCCAGGATGGCGGTGCAGGCCATGGAGAGTTCGGTCTCCGGCAGGGACTGGCCGCGCTTGTAGTAGGGCGTGGCGCCGACGCCGACGATCGCGGTGCGGTCCCGCAGGCTCATGGGGGCGCCCTCAGGCTAGACGGAAGCATGGGCGCCGCCGTCGACATAGAGCACCGAACCGGTGACGAAGGAGGCCGCGCGCGAGGCGAGGAAGACGCAGGCGCCGCCGATCTCCCACGGCTCCGCCCAGCGACTGATCGGGGACTTCGGCGCCGGAAGCTGGGCGGCGTGTTCGGCGTTGGTCTCGGTGGCGAAGCGACCCGGCGAGATGGCGTTGCAGTTGATCCCGAACGGGCCCCACTCGCAGGCGAAGGCGCGCATCACCGCCGACATGCCACCCTTGGCCGCGATATAGGCCGCGTCGTCGACCTTGCCCCGCTCCGCGACGACGGAGGTGATCATGATGATCCGTCCGTAGCCGCGCCGCTTCATCAGTTCCGCCGCGCGCTTGCTGAGGTCGAAGGGCGCCACGAGGTTCGACTCCAGCAGCGCCCGGAAGGCGGCGGTCGAGATCTGGTCGACCGGATGGCGCAGGCGGGCGCCGACGTTGTTGACCAGGATGTCCAGCCGCCCGGTCTCGTCCATGATCACCTGCAGGGCCGCCTGGGCCGCGTCCCCATCGGTGACGTCGAAGACGCTGGCGTGCGCATCCAGGCCCCTGCCCCGCAAGGCGTCGACCGCGGCCTGCGCCCGACCCGCGTCCCGGCCGTTCAGATAGACGCGCGCGCGCGCCTCGGCGAGCGCTGAGGCCATGCTGAAGCCCAGTCCCCGAGCCGCCCCCGTAACGAGCGCCACGTCGCCCTCCAGCGAGAAGAGCTGGTTCAGCCGCGGCGCGGGTTCGGACGAGGTCATGCCAGTTTCAGAAGCGTCCCTTGAGTTCGACGCCGATCGCGCGCCGCTCGTCGGTGCGGATCACCACCGGCTGGGTCCCGTTGAGGACGCCGGAGGTGTTGTACTTCTTGTCCGCGAGGTTCTTGCCCCAGATGGACAGCTCGGGCTGCAGGTTTCCGAACATGAGGCTTGGGGTCCAGCCGATCCGGGCGTTCACGAGGCCGAAGGCCGGCTGCACGAGCAGCGGCGAGTTCGAGATGTCCATGAAGATGCGGCTGCGCCAGGAGTAGTCCACCCGCGCGTTGAAGTCGCCGACGCCCTCGATCTCGTGATCGAAATTCGCCGATAGGCTGTAGGTGGTCTTCGGCGTGTCCTGGAATTCCTTGTCGCTGAAATCCGACACGGTCCCGTTGGCGGCGCGGAAGAAGAACTCCTGATATTCGGCGTCGGTATAGCTGTAGGTGCCGGCGACCGAGAAGCCGCCACCGATGATGGCGGTCCCCTCGAATTCGAAGCCCTTCACCTTGCCTTTCGCGGCGTTGCTGGTGGTCGCCAGCGGACCACCGTTGACGATGATGACCGTCGTCTTCTGGATGTTCTTGTAGTCGCTGCTGTAGACGGCGATGTTCGTCCGCAGCCGGTGGTCGAGCCAGTCGGCCTTCAGCCCAGCCTCGTATTCCGTGACCTTCTCGGGCTCGAACGCCACCGTGGTGTTGTTGTCCAGGCCGCCCGACCGGACCCCCCGCGCGACGCGGACATAGGTGTTGATGTCCGGTGTGAACTGGTAGCGCAGGCCTCCGTTCCAGGACCAGAAGCCGTTGTTCTTGTTATTCGAGATCTGGCAGTTCTCGACGCTCGCGCGGGGGACGGTGACGCAGGCGTTGAAGTTGAAGGTTCCCGAGCGGACATAGCGCTTGTCCTTGGTGTACCGCGCGCCGCCCCAGATCGAGGCCTGTTCGGTCACGTGCAACTCGGCCTGGCCGTAGACGGCGCGGGACCTGTTGTCGACGTTCACCTGCTTCCAGCGCGTCCCGGCCAGGGTGATGGTCGGCGTCCAGGGATTGAAGGAATTGTCATAGCCGTACTCGTGGAAACCGAAGAGGCCGGCGGTCCAGTCCAGGCTCTTGATGAACGGCGCGGCGTCGCGCAGCACCACCCCGCTCGCGTTCAGTTCCGCGCTGACCTGATGGGTGCCGTTCAGGGCGGCGGTGTCGATCGTCGGGGCGGCGGCGGCGTCCACGTCGCGGGTCGAGAACGTCTTCACCGTGCGGAAGCCGACGATGCCCTTGACTTGGAAATCGTCGCGTTGATAGACGGCGCGCCCGGTCACGCCGCTCGCCTCGACCTCCGCGATCCCCACCTCGCCGGCGAGCGTCTCGTTGAAGGTCTGGCCGGGCCTGAGCAGGATCGGATTGACCGACATGGTCCCGTGCTCGTCGATCTTCGAATAGTCGTACATCAGATTGACGTAGAGGTCGGGCGTCACGTCGTACTGCGCGGAAAACCGGCCGCTCACCCGGTCCCGGTTTCCGAAGCCGTAGCCGCTCGTGAGGCTCTTCTGCGTGTCGTCGCGCTCCAGCCGGTTGATCATCGCGCGGATCGCGAACTTGTCCTCGACCACCGGCACGTTCACGACCGCGCTGTATTCGGTCCGGTTGAAGCTGCCGTAGCTGATTCCGAGAGACCCGCTGACCCTGGAGGCGTCCGGTGCGTTGGGGGTGATGACGATCGCGCCGCCGTTGCTGTTGCGCCCGAAGAGCGTCCCTTGAACGCCCCGCAGGACTTCGACCGACCTGACGTCCTGCAGGGACGTCAACAGGCTGCCGGACGTGCGGCCCACGTAGACTTCGGAAAAATAGATGCCGACCGCCGGATCGAAGGTGGACGCCCCGCTGTTCGCCTCCTGACCCCGAAGGTTGATCCGCGTGTAGCCAGTACCCCGGGATTCGGCGGTCATCTGCAGGCCGGGCGCGATCGCCGCCAAGTCGGTGATGTCCGACACCGAGCGCCGTTCCAGCGCCTCGCCACTGAAGGCCGAGACGGCGACCGGGACCTCCTGGATCTTCTCCTCGCGGCGGCGCGCGGTCACCACCACTTCCTCGATCGCAGTCTGTCCGTCTGCGGGCGCCTGCGCCCAGCTTGGCGTCGACATCAGCACGGCGGCCAAGGCCGAGCCTGCGAAAAGAAGGCGTTGTTCCTGAACCATCCCCATCCCCATTCCAATAGCGCTTGTTCTCGGCGACGCAGTGGTCGCTCTGATTTGTTGAACAATTTCTGTTCGTTGAGAGTCCAAGTTGCGCCCGAAACGGCGGCGCCAGGCGACGATCAGGGAGCCGACCGGCCAAGTCCAATATCGAAAGGGGGCAATTTTAGATTAGAAAGGTATCGACAGTCCGGTCGTCGGTCGTGGCTACTTGATCGCCAGCGGATTGATCGGCGAACCCACCGCGCGCGGGAAGTTCAGCGGCGCGGCCGAGAAGAAGAACTCATACACGCCGTCGCGCGCGCAATCCTCGGCCAGTTCCTCCAGCACGAACAGTTCGCCCAGCAGCAGGCCCATGTCGCGCAGGGCGACCATGTGGAAGGCGCACAGCGGTAGGCCCCGGGGCTGTTTGATCACCTCCACGGCGGAGTTGTCGGCGCAGACGGCCGCCGCCTCGCGCGCATGCAGCCAATGCGCGCAGCGCAGTTCGAGCCCGGGCTGATCGGCCAGTCCCTGCCGGGTCTGTTGCCAGTCCCCCAGCACGCCGGTGCGGATCACCACCACGTCGCCGCTGGTGACCCGGACGCCCTGGCGGGCTTCCGCCGCATCGAGATCCTCCGGCGTGACCGCATAGCCCGGCGCGAGCCGCGGCAGCCCTTTGAGGCGCGCAATGTCCAGCAGCACGCCGCGCGAGACGATGCCGCGCGTCCAGTTGCTGATCGCGCAGCGTGACGCGCCCGCCGCGGTGATCGTGTCGGACGGGAAGCCGTTGTACAGCTGGTCCTCGTACCAGAGGTGGGCCAGCGAATCCCACTGGGTCGACGACTGCAGGGCGATGATCGCCATGTCGTCCGACGAGCAGAACTGCCCCTGCACCTGGCCGTGGGCGTTGTCGCCGCGGTACCGGGTCATCTTGTGGATGGGATTGAACCGGCCCCGCAGCGGGTCCTGCGGGCCGTCGATGTCGAGCGGCAGGGCCAGCGAGAAGATCACCCCGCGGCGGATCAGGCCGCCCGCCTGCATCAGCTTCTCCGGCGTGATCAGATTCGCCGTGCCCCGCTCGTCGTCGGGTCCCCAGCGCCCCCAGTTCCTCAGCGCGTCGCCGGCGGCGCGGACCTCGGGGTGGATGTCCTGGGGCGGGGCATGCTGGGCGGTCATGGTTCGTCCTCCAGGACAGTGGTGCGGGCAGGTCAGCCGGCCGACACGCCGCCGTTCACGCTGATCACCTGGCCGGTGAGGTGGCTGGACGCGTCGCCGCACAGGAACACTGCAAGCTGCGCGATGTCGCCGGGGCCCGGCAATCCCAGCCCGGCCCGGGCGGCCGCGGTCCTGGCGCGGGATGCGATCGGCCCGCTCATGACGGTCTCGTAGACCGGCGTGTCCTTGATGAACGACGACGAGATGCAGTTCACCCGCACCCCCTGCGCCGCCGTCTCCAGGCTTAGGGACCGGGTGAACATCATGATCGCCGCGCGCGTGGCGCCGATCATCGTCTGATTGGGCGCGGCCACCCGCCCGGAATCGGAGGCGAAGTTGACGATGGCGCCCCCGCCCAGCTCCGACAGGGCCGGCAGCGCGGCGTGGCATAGATTGAAGACGGTGGTCAGGCTGCCTTCCAGGAAGGCGGTGAAGTTCTGCGGGTTCACATCTCCGAAGCGCCCGCCCATGCCGGCGGTCGGGATGTTGGCGCAGTTCACCACCGCGTCGAGGCGGCCGCGCCCCGACACGACGCCCTCGATCAGGGCCGAACAGTCGGCGTAGCGGACAAGGTCCACGGGCGCGAAACCCACCTCGGCGCGGGGGTCGGCGGACCGGATCGTATCGAGCGCGTGCTGGGCGTTGGACTCGGAACGCCCGGCGATCACCACGCCGGCGCCTTCGGCCGCCAGGGCGGCGGCGACTTCGCGCCCCACGCCGCCCGCGCCGCCCACGACCAGGGCCACGCGCCCGGCCAAGGGCCGCGGAACGACGCTTCGGCCCGGCTCCGCTTCGGCGTCCATCCTGGCGTCCTCCCATCGTTCGGGGCGACGCTAACGCCGGGCGGGCGGCAGGTCTAATACCCGCAGATATCTCGATGATATGCATCGGGTATTGGATGGCGCCGCGATGGTTTGGCAGACGTTGGATCCGTTCGCCTTGGAGCCGCATCGTGTCGCTCGTGGTCTATCACCTGAACGACTCACGCTCGCACCGGGTCATCTGGCTGCTGGAGGAGTTGGGCCTCGAATACGAGATCCGCCGTTTCGAGAAGACGCGCGCACGTTTCGCCCCTGCGGCGCTCGAGGCCGCGCATCCGCTCGGCAAGGCTCCGATCCTCGAGTTCGACGGCCGACCGATCATCGAATCCGGCGCGATCGTCGACCTCCTGATCCGTCGGCGCGGGGCGGGCCGGCTCGCGCCGCCCAGCGACAGCCCGGAGTACGACGCCTACCAACAGTGGCTGCATTATGCGGAAGCCTCGGCGATGGCCTGCCTGACCCATCTCAACTGGCTGCGGCTGCTGCGCATCACCGACGGTCCCGGGCGACGTCGCCTGGAAGCCGAGACCACCCGTCACCTCGCCTTCGTGGACGCGGCGCTGACGCATCGCGAGTGGCTGATCGGCCAGGAGTTCACCGGCGCTGACGTCCAGCTGAGCTACTTCGGAGAGGTTTGCGCCTTCGCCAAGCGGCTTGACCCCTACCCTGCCCTGCAGGATTGGGTGCGACGCTTCCAGGCGCGGCCGGCGTACGCCGCGGCCATCCGCGCCGGCGGGCCCTACAAGTACGCAGGGGCTGCGGCGGCGGAAGCGGCTTCATGACCGAGGTCGCAATCCGCCGCGGCGGCGCAGAAGCTCTTAGACATCGATTGTCAGAACCCCGAAACTTGAAATGGGGCCGGCCTTGAACCTGCAGCATCTGAAACACTTCGTCGCCGTGGCCGAGGAGCTTCATTTCGGCCGGGCGGCCGAACGCGTCGGGATGGCGCAGCCGCCGCTCAGCCAGTCGATCCGTCGCCTGGAGGATTCGCTGGGGTGCCGCCTGTTCCTGCGGACACGGCGTCGGGTCGAACTGACGCCGGCGGGCGACACGCTGCTGCCGCACGCCCGGGACATCCTTCACCAGGTCGAGTACGCCGAGAAGGCCGTGCATCGCGCCAAGGAATCCGGCGTCACCAAGATCACCATCGGCTTTACGCCCAACGCTCTTACGGAATCGGTGCCCGCGGCCATGCGCGAGATACGCCGTCTCGCCCCGGGGGTCGACATCACGCTCTCGGAGGGGCCTACCGCTGAACAGGTCGCGGGACTGCTGAGCGGCGCACTCGACGTCGGCTTCTTCCATCCGCCCGAACCCCAGATCAGGGGGCTGGAGCTGCGCACAGTGGAGCGGAGCTCGCTCGTGGTGGCCATCCCCGAAGATTGGCCGCAGGCGAGCAAGCCGGGGTTCCGGATGGCCGACCTGGCCGATCAGCCGCTGCTGCTCTTCCCCGCCCGCTACCGGCCCGATTTCCACCTTGCGATCGTCAGCGCCTTTCGCGCCGCCGGCGTTACGCCGCGCATATCGCAGGAGGCGACCTTCAGTGTGACGCGACTGCAGCTCGTGGCGGCGGGCATGGGCATGTCGTTGATCAGCGAGACCACCGCCCGCAACGGCTACCCGGGCGTCGTCATCCGCCGCGTCGAGGATCTCCCGGTCGGATTGCACCTCGACCTCGGCATGGCGTGGCGTCGGAACGCGCCCGCGCCGGTCCGTAACCTGTTGACGGCCGCATTCGAGGCCATCCGGCGCAACTAGAGAGCACCCATCACCAGAACAGCCGGCCGCGCCATATCGTGCCGGCATCTATTTGATGTGGATTAATATTGGACCGTTGAGCTCGATATTCGCAGAGTCCAGGGGAACTGTGGAGAGCCCAAATGTCCCGGAATTATCAGATCGTCGACGCCGATGCGCATGTGAACCCGGTGCCGACGTTCTGGGAGGAATATCTGCCCTCGCACTTGCGGGACCTGGCGCCCAAGCTGGAGCAGGCCGAGGACGCCGACTATGTGGTCTTCGAGGGCAAGCGCAAGAAGGTCAACCTGATCGGCGCCCAGGCCGGGCGGACCGGCAAGGATTTCAAGATGGAGGGCCGGCTCTCCGACGCCCGCAAGGGCGGATGGATGCCAGGCGACCGGCTGGCCGACATGGACCAGGACGGAATGGACGTGGCGGTCCTGTTCGGGGGCGGCCCGCTGGGCACCGGGAACGACGAGCTCTTCATGGCCAGCTTCGGCGCCTACAACCGGTGGCTCGCCGACTTCTGCAGCTACGCCCCGGATCGCTTCTGCGGCGTGGCCTATGTTCCGATGCGCGATGTGAACGAGACGATCGGCCTGATGAAGGAAGCCGCCAAGCTCGGCTTCACGGCCGTCAACATTCCGGCCTTCCCTCAGTCGCACGAGAAGATCTCGACCAGCGCGGGCGGCTCCGCCCAGGTGCTGGCGCTGACCGGCGATCCCATGGGGCCGCGCCGCTACGACAGTCCCGAGTTCGATCCCCTGTGGGCCACGGCCGTCGACCTTGGCCTGGCGCTCACCATCCACCTGGGCGCCCGCAGCGCGCGCTTCACCGAACCGGACAAGTTCCTGGCCGACCTGCCGATGACCAAGGTCGCCATGGCCGAGCCGATCGCGATCATGATCTACGGCGCGGTCTTCCAGCGCTTCCCCGAACTGAAGTTCGCCAGCATCGAAAGCGGCGTCGGCTGGTTCTCCTGGTTCGCCAACTACATGGACGCCACCTGGAAGAAGCAGCGCTATTGGACCAACAGCCCGCTGAAGGAGCCGCCCAGCTTCTACATGGACCAGAACGTCTACGGCTCGTTCATCGATGAGGTGGTCGGCATCGAGAACCGCCACTTCCCGGGCGGGAAGAACATCATGTGGTCGTCGGACTATCCCCATTCCGAAACCACCTATCCCAACTCCGACGAGGTGATCGCGCGCATCTTCAAGGGGGTGCCCGAAGCCGACAAGGCGCAGATCCTAGGCGGTATCGCCAAGAAGCTGTTCCGTGTCGGTGACGGCCGCGCGAAGCCGCGGGCGAAACTGGCGGCGGCCGAGTAGGCGCCGGACACGAGGACCGCAAATCACCTCGCGCCGCGCCGTCCGCCTATTTGTAGCTGTAGTTGAAACTGATGCTGACCCGCGCCGTCTTGGCGCGATTGGCCGGCACCTCGTGGCGCAGCCAGCTTTCCCACATGAAGACCGTCCCTTCCTGCGGCGTCAGATAGACATAGGTGCGGGCGGTGTCGGACGCGTCCGCCCGGCGCGGCGGTGCGGCCATCATCAACGGCAGCCGCGGATCCTCCAGCTTCAGGGCGCTCGCGCCGGGCGGCGTGGCCACGTACACGGTCCCGGACAGCACGCTGTTGGGATGCAGATGTCCGGAATGCGCCGCCCCCGGCCGCAACAGGTTGACCCAGATCCGGTCCAGCGTGATCTGCAACTGCGGGGGGACGTCGAACTCCAGCGTCCGCTCGAAGGCCGAGGCGTGCCGATCGAGCTTGCCCTTCAGCGCCTCGAACACCGGGGCGCGGCTCGGCAGATCGTGGATCGAACCGTATGAGGTGTAGCCACCGTAGCCATGCTCGCGCGACCAGGTCCGGCCGGCCTCATCGCTCGCCGCCAGGGTGCGGCAGGCGCGCGCCAGCTCGACGTTGAAGGCGGGAAAGTCCGGGCCGTCAGCGAGCGAGGCTTCGTAGATCTGGGTGACGAACACCGGCGCGATCAGCGGCATGCAAGCGGTCTCAGGTCCGGGTCGACGAAAAGCGTCGCGCTACGGGCGCCGCAATCCCACGGAGCCTCAGACTGAGGGCGTGAGGACGCCACGACAAGGCCTTGGCCTCGAACGCCTGGCCCGCCGCGCCCTACTCGCGACGCTTCTCATGGGCGATAAGGGCGAGTGTCTTGCTGCTGTCGAGGGCGGGGCTGGCGGGCATCTGCGGCGATCCCATCCGCGCGCCCGCCTCCTTCAGCACCGCGCCGATGTCGTCAGCTTCCAGGTCGTAGATCCCGATGTAATCCCAGCGCGGCGAGCCCTCGGGCGCCTTCAGCAGTTGCACGTCGAACCGCTGGATCGCCTTGACGCCGGGAACGGCGAGCAGGTCCGGCACGTGCTGCGTCTCGTACCAATGGTCCAGCGCCTCGGCCTGGCCCTCGTGGGCCGCGGCCAGGACGATCATCTTCGCTCGCGCCATACTGTCGCCTTCCGTTCAGGTTCGCAAAGACGGGGCCAGGCGCCACCGCCAGCTCGCTATCACGCTCTAGTATCGAACCGACAGGGTCACTCCGTAGGTTCTGGGTTCGTCGTTGCGCCAGAAGATCGTCGACCCGCCACTGACCAGGGCCGCGACGTTGTACTGCGTGTTCGTCAGGTTCTTAGCCCAGATGGCGATCTCCGGCTGGAGCTTCGCCATCTCGCCCGGCCGGTACGTCAGGCGCGCGTTCAGCAGCCCGACCGAATCCTGCGCCGCCAGCTTGTCCAGCGCGTCACGGAAGTAGACCGTGTCCTTCCAACCATAGTCGAGGCGAGCGCTTGCCTCGCCGGCCTCGCCGAACTTCATCGTGTAGTCGGCGTAGACCGAGTAGGACCAACGCGGAGTGCCTGGAAACTGTGTACCCGTAAGATTCCGCGGACCCGGCGCGATATAGTTTCCGTACGTGGCCTTCACATAACCGGCCGAGCCGCCGAGCAGGAGCCCGTCGACGACCCGCCAATCCGCCTCCAGCTCGAAGCCGTCGATCTTGCCGTCAGCCGCGTTGCTGATGCTGGTGTAGGGCACGTTGTTCGCATCGATCAACAGGGCGGACCGCTGCACGTCTTTGATCTTGGCGTGGAAGAGGGCGATATTGGTTCGCAAGGCTCGATCGAACCAGTCCGCCTTCAATCCCACTTCGTAATCCGTCAGCACTTCCGGCTCGAACGCCTCGATCGACGTCGGCGTGTCGTCCAGGCCACCCGCTTTCTGGCCGTTGGCGATGCGCGCATAGGCGTGGATGTTGTCCGACAGCGCATGGCGGACGCCGACGCTCCACGAGCCGTAGTTGAACTCCCTGTCTCCCTTCAGAAGGCAGCCGGGAGGGTTGCCCGCGAGCGAGCAGACCCGATTGTTGGTGCCCGAGACGTCCAGTTTGCGGCGATCGGAGGTGTAGCGCACGCCGACCCACGCCGAAGTGCGTTCGGTGAAATGGGCTTCGACCTGACCGTACGCGGCGATCGAACTGTTGTTGCCCGCGGCGTACTGGGTGCGCCCGGCGGTCAGGTCGGTAATCACGCCATTGACCACGGCCGGAGGCGTCGACGAATTGTCACGGCCCTGTTCGTTGAAATAGAACGCGCCCATCACGTAGTCGATGTGATCAACGAACGGCAACACACCCTGCAGGGCGTCGCCGCTCAAGTTTATTTCGCCCGTAAACTGATGCTGCCGGCCCGCTTGGGCCGAATCGATTGCGACCACCGGCGAACCGTCCACATCCTGCGAGTTCAGGAAGTCCATCTGGCGATAACCGGTAATCACCTTCAGGGCGGCGTGTTCACTGATGTCCCATTGGGTCCGAAGCGACACCCCGTTGGATTTGAATTTCCCCAGCGGTATCGCGTTGGTGAGCGTGTCGTAGTACCGGGCGCCCGCAGGAAGGACCAGCGTCGGCGCCTGGCGGCGGGTCGGCACGGTGCTCTCGTCGGTCCGGGTGAAGTCGTAGGTCAGGTCGGCGGTGAGGTCTGCGGAAGGCTGGAAGCGGAGTGCGACTCGCCCGCTCTCGCGGTCGCGCGTCCCGAACTTAAATCCGTTGAACAGGCTGCGGCCGATCTCGTCGCGTTTCGTCTTCTGGAATGACGCGCGCGCGGCGATCATGCCCTCGACGATAGGGACCGACAGGACGATCGAGCCTTCGGCCAGATGGTAGTTGCCGCCGGTCACGCTCGCCCGGCCCTCGATTTGCTCTAGATTCGGGCGGTTCGGCGTCAGCAGGATCGCCCCGCCGGTGTTGTTGCGGCCGAACAGGGTGCCCTGGTTGCCCCGCAACACCTGCACGGACTGCATGTCCTGGACGGTGCCCAGAAGCGCGCCAGCGCTACGGCCGGTCGGCACTTCGTCGAAATAGATGCCGACCGCCGGGTCATTGGCGATCGTCAGGTTGACGGCGGACGAGCCACGCAAGTTCACCGCTGAAATGCTGGATCCCCGCGTCTCCGTGCTCAGCCGCAGGTTCGGCGTAAAGGACGAAAGGTCGGAGACGCCCCGCACTGAGCGGACCTCCAGTTGCTCGCCCGAAACCGCGGTCACCGCGACAGGAACCTCCTGGAGGCGCTCCTCGCGACGACGGGCCGTGACCACGACCTCTTCGACGCTGGACGTCGCCGCGCCGGATTCCTGCGCCTGGGCCTTCGCCGGCGCGCTCAGCCCCGCCATGACCGAAAGGACGCTCACCCCGCAGAACGCGACGGTCTTCCAAGCCAATTGCCGCACAGCCTGTCTCCCCTGCCCCACATCACCGCGCCTCGACGCGGATTGTGTGTTGCTTATTGATTTTGCATTTATATTATTTTTGTCAGTCTCTACGTTTGCCGGACGAGGATCAGATTTGATTATCGAACATCTCGACGACACGTAATACTTCGTCACCGCGGACCGACGAGAGCCCCACCAAACCGCGCCGCCTTACTTTTGATACCAACTTCATTGCTAGATATTCGGCTTTATAGACAAGCTCTAATATATTTCGCGGGCATTATGATATACCTATCGTCTTAGACGATACCGGCGCCCAGCGAGGCCCGGCGACTGCGGCGCACGTTTCTTCGTTCTCGTGAGTTCGATTCTCGCGGAATCCTTACAAGGTGGGCGTCAATGTTTGGACCGAGGCCCGTAAGACTCGCGCGGACAGACCAGCGCCCGTGAAGTCAGTTAGTCGCTTGGCCGGCCGTGAACATCCTCCGGATCGCCTCGCCCCGGCCGTCGGTCTGCAGGTCGATGGCTTGCGGCCGGCGACGCAACGCCTTGTCGACCATCGCCGGCGTCGCCCGTTCGCCGCCCACAAGCGACCGGCCGGGCGGCGCGACGGCGTCGATCCGATCCAACGTCTCATCCGACAGTCGAACGCCGGCGGCCGCAATGTTCGCCTGGACCTGTTCGAGGTTGCTGCCGCCCAACAAGGCGCCGCTCACGGCGCGATGCGACAGGACGAACCCGATCGCCAGTTGCGACAGGGTCAACCCGGCGTGGTCGGCGATCTCCATGAGTGCTTCGACGGCGTCGAGCTTGCCGCGGTTCACCTCGGCCTCGACATCGAAATGCGCGGGCCGGAACCGCTGACGGGCGGACGTGTGCGTCGCGGCGCCGCGGCGATAGCGGCCAGACAGCCAGCCCCCCTCGAGCGGTGAGTAGGCGAGGAAGCCCATGCCCAGCGTTTCGCAAGCGGGCAGCAACTCCGCCTCGGGACGGCGCTCGAAAATCGAGAAGGCGCTCTGTTCGCTGTGGGGCGCGGTGAGACCGCGCAGGCGTGCGGTCAGGCCGGCTTCCATGACCTGCGCGGGCGTGAGGTTCGAGGTCCCGAAGTAGCGGATCTTGCCGGCTCGAACGAGGTCGCCGAGCGTCGCGATCGTCTCTTCGATCGCCGTGTGCGGGTCCGGCTGATGCAGCTGATAAAGATCGATGTACTCCGTCTGCAGGCGCCGAAGGCTGCGCTCGACGGAAGCGGTGATCCAGCGGCGAGACCCGCCCTTTTCGTTGGGATCGTCGGAGATCGGCATGCCCACTTTCGTCGCGATGACGAGGCGGTCCCGCCGGTCCTTCACGGCCTTTCCGACGATCGATTCCGACTCGCCGAACGAATAGAAATCGGCGGTGTCGACGAGGGTGACGCCCCCGTCGAACGCGCAGTGCGCAAGGCGGACGCAATCCTCTTCGGTGACGTCGCCGAAGGCGCCGAACGTCCCGGTTCCGAGGCCCATGACGCTGACCCAAAGGCCGCTCCGGCCCAGTACGCGCTTTTCCATCCCACGTCCCTCGCGCTCGGCTAGCCGAACACCACCGGCAGGGCCGAGGGACCGCGCGTGAACAGCCCGCCAGTCAGTCTGGCCGGCGGCTTGGAGGTGTCCCATCGAACGTTCGGCAGGCGGTCGAAGACGGCGTTCAGCGCCACCACCATCTCCTGGCGCGAGACGTGCTGGCCGAGGCACGAATGCGGTCCGCCGCCAAAGGCGAGCGCGCGCTGGATGGGGCGGGAGATATCGAACTTGTCCGGATTCTCCCACCGCGCGGGGTCGCGGTTGGCCGAGCCCAGGCACATGTGGAGCATCGCACCCTGGGGAATGTCGACGCCTGCGAGGTTCACGTCCTTTTCGACCCGGCGCGGGAAGATCAGGTCCGTCGCATGCCAGCGCGCCGATTCAAGGATGACCTTGGGCAACAGGCTGCGGTCGGCCTTGGCGGCCTCGAGCTGGTCGGGATTGTTCAGCAGCGCGAAGAGGGTGATGCCGAGCTGCCGCCAGGTCGTTCCGCCGCCCGCCAGCACGATCAGCCGGCAGTGGTTGATGATTTCTTCGTTGGTGAACGGCCGGGTCGAGCCGTCGTCGAGGGTGATCTCGGCCTGGACGAACTTGCTGATGATGTCGTTTTCCGGCTTCCTGCGGCGCGCATCGATGACCCGGTCGAGGATGTCATGGCTCGTCTTCAGGCCGTCGACGCGGTCCTCGCCCTCACGGTGGCCGCCGCCCAGGAGCGCGATGCGGAAGGTGACGATCTCGTCGGGATCGATCCCGAAGCCGGCGGAGACGACGTGCACCGGCATCCGCGCGCAAAGTTCCAGGAACAGGTCCGCGCTGGTCTTGACCTCGATCTTGGAGATCAGCGTCTCGACGGTCTCGGCGATGATCTTGTCGTTCCACCAGCTCTCGGCGACGTCCGGCGTGAAGAAGGGTTGGATGGCGTTGCGCATCGACCGGTGGCGGGAGCCGACCGTGTGCAGGATGGTGTTGCTTAGCTGCGCATTGTTGTCGAAATCGTCGTAGACCTCGGAGGAGAAGGTCTGGTTCTCGATCAGCGCCCGGCTCACCGCCTCGAACGAGAAGGCGGTGTAGGTCAGCTGTCCAGGGACGTGGAAATGGAACCCGCCCTGATCTCCGTAGCCGAGCAGTTCGCCAAGCATCCCCTTTTGAACCGGAGCCTTGGCCATGAGCTTGGCCAGACTGGGGAACGGATCCTCGATCACCAGGTAGCCTTCGCGTTCGGTCTCGGCTTCGACGTCGAAGACCTCGGCGATGCGCGGGTCTTCGTTCTTCAGGATCTCGGCGTATCTGCTCATCGGGGTCTCCTGCTCGGCGCGACGCCGGGCCGCTGTTCGTTCAGGCTTCGTCTTCAATGATGCGGATGGCGCGTTCCGGGCATTCCTTGGCCCCGCGCACCGCAGCCTCCTCCATGTCGGGGGGCACGTCATGCACCTCATGCTCGCTGACGAACGCATTGAAGCCGTCGACGATCTTGTAGAATTGCGGCGCGACCTCCGCGCACCGCTGCGCGCCACAGCACAAGTCTGGCGCCACCCGGACCTTCATCCCGTTTCCTCCCAAAGCCTTCGGCGATCGTCCGCCGATCAGATGGCGGTCGTCACGACCGGGCGATTTGCGCCGATCCGGCGGCCCGCCGGCTCAAGTCGCACAGTGTCTGCACCTAGCTGGATCGCCTGCCGTAGCGTTCGTGTCCAATATGGTTTTGATGGCTTTTGATACGTGCGAGGTCACGATCGATTGACCTGCGGAGCGGCGCCGCGAATATTTCGCCATGGACCTGCGCCAGATGCGCCACTTCGTCGCCGTGGCCGAGGAACTTCATTTCGGACGCGCCGCGCGACGCCTGAACATGGCCCAGCCCCCGTTGAGCCAATCCATCAAGCGGCTCGAGGAAGAACTGGGCGTTAGGCTCCTCGACCGGTCCCGCCGGGGGGTCGCGCTCACGGAGCCCGGTGGCGTCTTTCTGGCCGAGGCGAAGCGCACCCTCATGCAAGCGAACCTGACCCGCGCCGTCACGCAGCGCGCCGCGGCCGGCGGGATCGCCCGGCTCAACATCAGCTGCATCGGACCGGCGTTGTATCGTGTGCTCCCGGCCCTGCTGCTCGAGTATCGCGACAAGCACCCGAACGTCGACGTCCGGCTCTTCGAGCGCAGTTCGCCCGAGCAGATGGTGGGGATCTCCGAAGGCAGGTTCGACATCGCCTTCGTCGCGCCGACGGTGGATCTCGTGGAGACCGGAGACCAGTTCATCGTGGAGCGGTGCGAGCTGATCGCCGCGCTTCCCCTGTCGTCCCCGCTCGCCAACCGGTCATCGATCCATCTGGCCGACCTCGCCGACGAGCCGATGATCATGACTCCCGTCGAAGACAGCCCGACGCGGGTGTCCACGATGTTCGCCGCCTTCCGGAGCGTCGGGTTCATTCCGAAGGTCACCCAGGAAGCCACGCAGTCGAACACCCGGCTGAACCTTGTCGCCGCCGGCCTGGGCTGCGCGCTGATGATGTCGACAGCCAGGCTGACCGGCCGCGCCGGCGTGGCGTTCGTGCCCGTGATCGACATGCCGTCCAACACGCGCTGGGAGTTGGCCATCGTCTGGCAGCCGCAGCACGTCTCCCCCCCGGCGAAGGCGTTCGTCGAGCTCACCAAGGCCTATATCGACGCGCATCCCGAGTTCGTGGAGATCGACATCTCGAACGAGACGCCCAGGCCAGCCGATCCCGCCGCGACCTGATCCCCAAAGGCTCGAAATCCCCAAAGGCTCGAAGCTTCGGCCGCTTACGGTTCTCCGTGGGCCCGCGCCCGCACCCATCGCGCTTCCTCAGTCTCCCGGCGCATGCGTTGCGCCCCGATCACCAGGCACACCACCGAGACCGGCACGAGCGCCAGCCCGCTCAGGATCCCCATCGTCAAGGAGCCGGTTAGGGTGGAGATCTTGCCGCTCCAGTACGGCCCCATCGCCAAGGTGATGATGATGATGATCAGCGAGAAGCAGGCCGAACCGGTGCCCCTCATGCGCGGCAGGACTAGGTCCTGCGCCAGCGCAGCCGCGCCCCCGGCCCAGCACTGGCAGATGAGGACCTGGATGAAACAGGCCGCCACGAAAATGGTTGGATTGTCCGTGAGGAACATGAACCCCACCGCCGGGATCTGCGCCAGAAGCGCGATCAGCGCCATCCAGAACGGAGCACGCGGATCGCGCAGCTTCCACCAGTCGGTGATGAGGCCGCCGGCCATGATCCCGATGATCGAGCCGGCGACCGTGGCCGCGCCGATAGTCGCCCCCGCGGCCGAGGCCGACATGCCGAGCGCGCGGATCGCATGGGGGGCCGCCCAGAAATGGAAAATCCCGTTCAGGCACCCGATGATCGCCATCCCGAACAAGGCCAGGAGAAAGGTCGGACAGCCCAGGGTGAGCGCGAACATGGGCCTGTCCCGCATTCGCAGGATCTGCGCCCAGGAGCCGATCGAATAGGCGCCGATGCCGACCGCGATCCATTGCGGCCAGTCGTGCGTGGCCAGCCCCAGCCCGACCGCGAGCGCGATGATGGCGCCGGCCAGAGCGAGGTTCTTCAGCACGCCCCGGGCGCCGGCTTCCCGGCCCAGGGCGAGGAGGGTCAGGGGCGGCACCGTGGCGGAGAACTCGCGAAAGATGAGTGCGGCGAGCGGCGCCTTCCTCCACGCGGCCGCCCGCGGGGGCTCCCGCAGAAAGGCGACCAGCAGGGCGACGACCAGGCCCGGAGCGCCAACGACGAAGAAGGCGACCTGCCAACTCGCCACGTCGCAGGCCCCCGCGACGCCCACGCTCTGGCAGGCGCTGGGCCAATGCTGCAGGATCAATCCCCCCACGCCGAGGGCCGTGGCGGTCCCCAGCGTCGTGCCGACAAGATAGACCGCGAGCGCGGTGGCGCGACTGCGTTTTGGGAAAAAATCCGCGATCATCGAGTGGCTGCAGGGATTGGCCGTGGCCTCCCCCAGTCCGACGCCGACCCGGGCGGCCGCCAGGTGGCCGAAGCTTCCGGCGAAGCCGGACACTGCGGTCATGGTCGACCAGAGCGTGAGCCCCGTGGCCATCAGGAACTTGCGGGACATCGCATCCGCCAGCCGGCCCATCGGGATTCCGACCACAGCGAAAAAGACGGCGAACGCCGTGCCGTAGAGGAAGCCTAGCTGCTGATCCGAGAGCTGGAGGTCAGCCTTGATGCTTTCCGCCAGGATCGAAAGGACGTTGCGGTCGGCGTAGTTTAGGAGCCCGGCGCAGGTCAGCACCAACAGCGCATAATAGGCGTAGGGTTGGGCGCGCTCTCCACTGGCGCCGGGGGCCTGCACAGCGCCTGTGGCCTCCACAGAGGCCGAAGCCCGGTCGCTCGCTATGGTCATCGAGGCGCCTCCCGCCCTAATCGCAGCCTTCGACGCCGCCGCACGGCGCCTGCGCCCGGTCTTCGCCGGACGACAGGAGGCGTTTTGCGCGATAACGGCCGGCGCCGCGCAACTTGTCCAATATCAATCGCAACCGCAGACATACGCCTAGGCTATGAGGCGGGACCTCCGCCGCTACGTCGCCGCCGGCGCGCCAAGGCCCAGCAGCCTGGCGACCTCCCGGCAGATGGGCATGTTCGCCAGTTCGCCGGCGGGCGGCGTCACGCCCTTCATGTCCATCATGTTCACGGACAGGCAGGACATCTTGAAGCCCGCGAAGGCCTCGTACCAGTCGATGTCCGCCGTGGAGACGCCGGTGAGCTGCCCCCAGAGCGCCAGGACGTCGTCGCGGCTTCCGAGGCCGGGCAGCGGCTCGCCGCCGCGCGCCAGGATCTTCATGCGGTCGTTGAACAGCCACCAGCCGAGGTCCTGCAGCGCTCCGCCCAGGGAGGGCTGCTCCCAGTCCATGACGGCCAGGATCTCGAAATTGTCACCGACCATCATGTTGCCGAGCCGGGCGTCTCCCCAGACCAGGCCCGGGGGCCGGTTCGCGGGGCGCGTCTCGTCGAGCCGGCGGAAGGCCGCCTCGTGAAACGGCAGCGGACGCACCGCGCGAATGAAGTCCAGGAACCGCCGCCAGCGGTCCCATTCCTGCTCGAACCCGTCGCCGGCTTCCGGCCTGGCGAGGAACTGCACGGACTGCAGCGGCACCTTCTGGATTGCGGCGAGTTCGCGGACCCCGTTCTCCCACAGGCGCGCGCGCTCTTCGGGGGTCGCGTCGAACACCCAGCCTTCCTCCATGTAGGAGGGAATGCTCACCGCAACGCGGCCGACGAGCTTTTCCATCACGAAGAACGGGGCCCCGAGGATCGCTGGGTCCTCCTCGAACCACATGACCTCTGCGACCCGGACGAGGCCACTCTCGTGCATCACGCGCATCAGCCGGTATTGCTCGACGAACATGTCGTCCAGAAAGACGGTGAAGCTGGTGGGCTTGATCCGGACCACAAGTCCGCGGCTCCGCTCCTGACCGCCCTCTTCCCAGACGGCGTCGAACAGGATCGTTTCGTGCGACTGCCCGGCCCCGCGCGGATAGTCGAGATTATCGATACGGATATGGCTGGCCTGGGGCATGCGTTCGCCCAACCATTCGGCGAGTTGCGCGGCGAGAACGGAAAGGTCTCGCATGGCCGGGGCCACGAACACTCCGGGCTTGCCTGCCGCCTGCACGTTCATCGCGCCTTTCCTCACCCTGTGACGACCGCCGTGAAAGCGTTCGTATCGGACGCGTCCCGATCCCGGAAACCTGCCGCGATCGCTGCGTATCTTACACGTCAGCTAGCACCCGACGCCCACTGACACAATATATGCAAGTAAGCGAGCCGTGAGGTGAAAGCAGAATACGAAATAGGTCTCCTGTCATAACCCGCTCGATATCAATGATGAACAGTTACGATCCATTATCTGCTCGCCGTCCGGCAGGACTCCGGGCACATGAGGACATCCCGTCAACCCCAGGCGATAGGGCGCGCTTGAAATATTAGAATTATATCGAATGACGCCGCACAAGTATTAGACGGAGTTGGGAGGCGGCCATACCGTCCGGCGCACAGTGTATGCGTCGCCTCCATAGAATGACACCAACGAACAGCCCGGCGCCGACGGAACTCGAAGACGCGCTCTCACCGCAGTGGCCGTCGGGTGTGCTGTCGGCGGCCTCGCAGGCCGGCGAAGTGACCGCCGTGAGCGTGATCGAGATTTTGAAGATGACCATCGTCATGGACGTCGTCGTCACGGACCTGGAAAGCTTCAAGCTGGTGGGCGCGTAACGCCCGCAACACCGATCCGAAACCGACGCGTGGCGGACCGAAAAACAAGGCCTGGGAGGACAGCTTATGAACGTGGCGATCACAACCCCCGCGCGGTTCGAGCCCGTCGACGACTTTCCCTTGATGGAGGCCGCACCGGACTGCCCCTACCGCAACGAGACTTTCAACCTCTGGGGCTACGACCAGACCGAACAGCTGGGACTCAACGTCCACCTCGTCGCCGGCGGCGGCGACCTCTCCAGCTACCAGGCGACGGTCATCCTCTACGCTGGCGAGACGATCCTGGCCGGCCAGTTCCGCGGCGGCGTGCTTCCGGACGGGGTGGCTGCGGGCAACGTCTTCGCCCGCAACGTGGAGCCGTTCAAACGCTGGAAGTACGACTTTCTTGGCCTGCTCCATCGCACCGACCCCAAGTCCAGCGCTCAGACGCCGTTCGCTGACATGCCGACCGAGATGGCGGCCTTCGACCTCGACGTCGAGATGCGCTCGCCGGCCGTCGAACAGGGGACCCAGGGCGACGACGGCGTCCAGGCCGCCTCGGGCACCATTCCCCGGACGGCGCGGCGCTATGAACAGCTCTGCCGGATCGCCGGAACCGTCCGGCTGGGATCGCGCCGGGTGACGCTCAACGCGCTGGGCATGCGCGTCCACCGGCGCAACTCCGCCGGCATCTTCGATAGCGGCGTCGTGGGCCACAGCTGGATCACCGGGCTGTTTCCGAGCGGCCGCGGTTTCCACATCTGCATCTATCAGAAAGAGCCAGCCGCCGCGGTCGGCTTCTGCCACGCGTTCTATTTCGACGGCGTCCGCCACCACGAGGCGAAGGTGCTGAGGTTTCCGTATTACTCCGGCCTGACGGAACCGGAGACCTATGAGCTCGAACTGGCGGCGGCCGGCGAGACCTTCCGCATCCGGGGCCTGCCGGTTGCGCCCTACATGAAGGGTTTCCCCAGCCCGGCGATGAAGGACGTCCTGTTCTCCCGCGCGCCGGGACGCTTCATGCTGGACAGCGAGGTCGGCGGCGGCGTTCTGGAGCGGTCACTGCGCGCGGACTTCTTCGCCAGCGGAAGGTTCGAGGCGCCCGGAACGGGCGTCTGACCCGACGATGGTCGGCGAGGCGCGCTACGGCTTCGAGGGAAAGGTGGCCCTGGTGACCGGAGCGGCCAGCGGCATCGGCCGCTGCGCGGCGCTTCGCTTCGCGCGCGAAGGCGCCCACGTGATGGTCGCCGACCGCGACGAGCTCGGTGGCCAGGAGACGGTGCGGCAGATTGCGGGGGACGGCGGCGTGGCGCGGTTCGTGAAGACCGACGTCACCGCCGCGGGGGATGTCGAGGCGATGGTCCACCAGACGCTCCGCGCGTTCGGCCGCCTCGACGCCGCCTTCAACAACGCCGGGACCGCCGGACTCCATACCGACGTGGTCGACTGCACCGAAGAGGAGTGGGACGCCGTGTCGGCCGCCAACCTGAAGGCGGTCTGGCTTTGCCTGAAGTACGAGATCATCGCCATGTCGGCGAGCGGCGGCGGCGCCATCGTCAACAACGCATCGCAGGCGGCGGTGAATCCGCCGCGGCGGATGGCCAGCTACGCCGCGACCAAGGCCGGGGTCCTGGGCCTGACACGCTCGGCGGCGCTGGACTTCGCCGGCGCCAACATTCGGATCAACGCGTTGCTGCCCGGCCCGACCCTCACGCCCCTGCTGCGCGTCGGCCGCTTGGACGCCATCCGAGCGCGCCTGCCGCTCGGACGCGTCGGCTCCGTCGAAGACCAGGCCAGCGCGGTCCTCTGGCTGTGTTCCGATCGCGCGTCGTTCGTCACCGGGGCCTCCCTGCCGGTGGACGGCGGCCTGAATCTTCTTTGAACGTGAGGCCCGTCAGCATGCTGGAAGGAAAAACCATCGTCCTGACGGGCCTTACCGGGCGGGTCGGCGGCGCATTCGCCAGCGCCCTGGCCACCGGCAACGAGGTTCATGGGCTGGCGCGTTTCAGCCAGGCCGGCCAGAGGGCGTTCTGGGAGAAGACCGGGATCACGACCCACGTCTGCGACCTCGCCTCGGGCGGGTTTGCAGGGATCCCCACCGCCCCCGACTATGTCGTCCACGTGGCCGCGAACGTCGCTCCCCGGACGCCGATCGAAGGCCTGCGCGACAACGCCGAGGGCAGCGGGCTGCTGTTGCATCACTGCCGGGGCGCCAAGGCCTTCCTGCACGTGTCGACCACCGGGGTCTATCTGCAGCACCCCGATCCGTCGCACCTCTATCGGGAGGACGTAGACCTGCTCGGCGGGGGCTATCTCGGGCACTACACGGGCACGAAGATCGCGGCGGAAGGCGCGGTGCGGGCGATGGCGCGGGCCTTGGACGTGCCGCTGGCGATCTGCCGGCTCGACGTGCAGTACGGAACCTTCAGCACCGGCGGCCTGCCGGTCGCGCGATTGGGAATGCTGCTGCGGGGTGAGCCCATCCGGCTGCCGAAGGCGCGGCCCGTCTACCACACGCCGGTCAGCGACGACGATCTGATCGCCTTCATCGAACCCTGTCTCGCCGCCGCCAGCCGCCCGCCCCTGACCGTCAACTGGGGCGGCGACGAAGCGGTGCTGGTGGAGACCTACCTCGACTACATGGCCGATCTGGCGGGTGTGCGGGCGGTGTACGCCTACGCTGATGACGTCCCCTGGCGCAGCTGCAACGTCGACAACACGCGACGCCTCACCATCACCGGGCCCTGCCGGGTCTCCTGGCGGGACGGCCTGAAACGCCTGGTGGAATTCTGGGCGCCCAGGTTGCGCGCCGGCTGAGCACAGGAGCCAGGACGTGAACGCAGCCGAGACGAGGGCCGATCCCGCCGAGCAGGCAGCCGCAATGCTGATGCAGACGAACCTGGAGCCGCACGATCGGGCGATGGCTCTGGAGGGGTTGTCCGCCCTGCTTGCGGCGTTGCGGGATGAGACCGGGCTGACGCCGGCGGGCCGCGGCGGCGCCTTCAACCGGCTGCGGGGACGGATCGCGGCCTTGGATCAGGTGGCCGCCGACCGGAGGCTGCATCCGGCCATCGCAGCGGTGGAGATTCGGCGCCCGCTGTTCATCACCGGCCTGCCGCGCTCGGGGACGACCATCCTGCATTCGATCCTGGCGCAGGATCCCGACACCCGCTCGCCGCTGAGCTGGGAACTCGCCAGGCCCTCGCCTCCGCCCGTGGCGGGGACCTTCGAGACCGATCCGCGGATCGAGGCCTGGATCTCGGACAACCTCTCGCCCGGCGCTGAATCCGGCCGTGCCGACCCGGAGTTCCGCAAGAAGCACCTGACCGGCGCCCAGCTGCCCGAGGAGTGTGGGCACATCATGGGCGCGACCCTGCGCGGCACCGAGATGTGGGCCCGCTGCCGCGTGGCGTCCTATGTGAGCTGGTGGCTCGGGGTCTCCCATAGCTGGGACTACGAGATCCATCGCCGCTGGCTGCAGCACCTGCAGTGGCGCAACCCGCGCCAGCGCTGGGCGCTGAAGTGGCCCAGCCACATCTTCCAGCTGCCCGCCCTCTACGAGGTCTATCCGGACGCCTGCGTGGTCCAGCTGCATCGCGATCCGCGCGAAGTGGTCTCCTCGCTCTCCAGCCTGATCAGCACGATCCGCGCGCCGGCCTTCGACAGCGTGGACGCCGCGGCCCTCGGGCGGGAGATGCTGGCGTTCTGGGCGACCGGCGTCGAGCGGGCGGCGGCGTTCCGGCGCGAAACCCCGGGCCCGAAAGTGGCGGACGTCAGTTATCGTCAGCTGCTCGTGGAACCGCTCGAGGCGGTGCGCGCGATCTACGCCTCGTTCGAGATCCCGCTGACCGAGGAGGCTGATGCGCGCATGCGGGCCTTCGTGCGCGGCGCGCCGCAGCATGCGCATGGCGAACATCGGCACGCCCTGTCCGACTACGCCCTCACCGCCGGCGCGGTCCGCGAGCGAATGGCCGGATACATCAAGGATTACGGCGCCTGGTTGTGATCGCCGATCGAGTTAGAGGCGGACGACGGATTTGCCGACCACGGCGTCGGTGAACAGCCGGCTGAAGGCGACGGGGATGTTTTCGATCCCCTCGCTGACATGCTCCGGGACTTTGACCCGGCCTTCCCGCACGAGCGCCCCCACCTCGCGCAGGAACGGCGCGCGCATATCCAGATGTTCCTGGTTGCTGAAGGCCTTGATGGTCAGCCCCCGCCCCATGATCGCCTGCAGAACATCCGGTAGCCGGTCCGGCCCCGGATGTTCGCCGCCGTCGACGTACTGGGCCATCAGGCCGCAGATCGTCACGCGCGCGCCCCGATTGAGGTGCTGCAACACCCGGATGAACAACGGGCCGCCGACATTGTCGAAATAGAGCTCCGCGCCGGACGGCAGCGCCTCGGCCAGGCGCGCCTCGAAGTCCGGGGCCAGCCGGTCGACCGCGCGGTCGTAGCCGAGCGTCTCGGTCAGGGCTCGGCAGCGTTCCTCGCCCGCGGCGATCCCCACCGCCGTCCCGCCGGCGAGCTTGATGAGCGGCCCCGCCACCGAGCCGACCGCGCCGGCCGCACCGCTCACCAGCACCGTCTGGCCGGGCTTCACCTCGCCGTTGATCTTCAGGCCGACATAGGCCGAGAACCCCGGCAGGCCCAGCGCGCCGAGCGCCTGCGAGATCGGCCCGTCCTGGGGGTCGACGCGGCGCAGGTTGGCGCCATCGGAGATGGCGTATTCCCGCCAGCCGATCCGGCCCTCGACGATGTCCCCCGCCTTCAGCTCCGGATGCTCGGACGCGACCACCTCGGCGACCGCCGCGCCCGGGATCACCGTGCCGATCGGCAGCGGCGGCGCCGTCCCGCCCAGGGGACGGGCGTCGATCAGGATGCGGATCATCGGGTCGACCGAGACCCAGAGATTCTTCAGCAGCACCTGGCCCGCCGCAGGCGCCGGGGTCTCGACGGCCACCACCTCGAAGTTCGCCGCCGTCGGCCGGCCCGTCGGGCGGACCGACAGCCGGACTTCGCGTCCCTTCACACTGCTCATCCCTGCTCTCCCAAGATCTGTTTGGCTGTCAGTTGGACGCGCGCCGGATCAGTTCGGCGCCCTTCTCGGCGATCATCATGGTCGGCGCGTTGGTGTTCGCCGACGGCATCCGCGGCATGACCGAGGCGTCGATCACCCGCAGCGCCCGCACCCCGCGAACCCTCAGTTCGGGGTCGACCACCGCGTTCGCGTCTCCGCCCATCCGGCAGGTCGCCACGGGATGGAAGCCGATCCGCGCGTGGGTCCTCACCTCGTGCGCCCAGGCCGCATCGTCCTTCGGCGTCTGCGCCGGCAGATTGCGCCCGACGACGTACTTCGCCATCGCCGGCGCTTCGAAGATGCGGTCGACCGCCTTCAGGCCTTCGACGAACGCCGTCAGGTCGGACGGATCGCCGAACAGGCGGTGATCGATCACCGGCGCATCCGTCGGGTCGGCGCTGCGCAGACGGATCTCGCCGCGGCTCTTCGGCGGCGAGACGTTGGTGAACACCGAGACGCCGGGCCGGCGGTGCATCTCCCGCCGCTCCGCGTCGATGCAATAGGGACCTAGCTGCAGCTTCACGTCCGGATAGGGCAGGTCCGGGCTGGAGCGGAGGAAAGCCATCGCGTGCACCGGCGTCGAGGTCAGCATCCCCCGGCGGGCCAGCAGGTACTGGGCCACGTGTCCCGCAAGCTGCAGCGGGCTTTGCATGGCGTTGTAGGTCGGCACGTTGACGAACCGGCTGCTGGGGAAGCTCGCATGTTCCTGCAGATTGCGTCCGACCTGCGGCGAGTCCAGCTGCACCGCGATCCCCATGGCGCCGAGGTGCGCGCCGGGCCCGACGCCCGAGCGCATCAGCACCGTGGGTGATTGGATCGCCCCGGCGGCGACGATGACTTCCCGACGGCAGCGCAGCTCGCGCGCGACCCCGCCTTGCAGGTAGCGCACGCCCACGGCCCGCAGGTCCTCCAGCAGCACACGGTCGACCAGCGCCCCGGTGACCACCTTCAGGTTCGGCCGGCCGGCCGCGGCCCCAAGGTTGGCGCGGGCCGAGCTGCAGCGCTCGCCGTTGCGCTGGGTGGTGTGGTTGATGAAAGCGCCGTCGATGTCGCCCGAGCCGTAGTCCTCGACCTCGCGCAGGCCGATCTGGGTGCAGGCCTCGACGAAGGCGTCGGCGATCGGATGGCGGATGCGCAGGGTCGAGACCCCCAACGGCCCGCCCTTGGCGTGCGAGGCCGATTCCGGGCCGCTGAAGTCCTCGGAGCGCTTGAAGTAGGGCAGCACGTCGTCCCAGGCCCAGCCGGTGCAACCTTCCGCAGCCCACCCGTCGTAATCGTGCCGCGCGCCGCGGATGTAGACCATGCCGTTGATGGCTGAGCCGCCGCCCAGCATCTTTCCCGCCGACCACATCACCGAACGATTGTTGATCGAAGGGTCCGGCTCGGTGACGTGCATCCAGTCGACCTTGGCGTCACCCATCAGCTTGGCCGCGCCGGCCGGCATGTTCACCAGGAAGCGGTCGCTCCCCTCCCCAGCCTCCAGCAGCACGACGCGGGCGCGCGAATCCTCGGACAGGCGGTTGGCGAGCACGCAGCCGGCGCTGCCCCCGCCGATGATGATGTAGTCCGCCTCGTCCGCCATTCACCGTCCCCGACAGTTCGGCGCTCAGGCCGCCGTGTAGCCGCCGTCCACCGGGATCAGCACGCCGGTGATGTTGCTGGAGAGGTCGGAGGCCAGGAACAGCGCCGCATTCGCGGCGTCCTCCGGGCGGATCGGCCGGCCGAGCGGGTGCATCTTGCCGTAGCGCTCTTCCAGCTCTGCGCTGGCGGGCGCAAAGCCGGAGTCGTCCGGCCGGCCGAAGTTGGTGATCATCCCCGCCGGGCAGACGGCGTTGACGCGGATCCCGTGCTTGGCCGCCTCGATGGCGAGGCCGCGGGTCATCTGGTTCACCGCGCCCTTGCTGGCGCCGTACATGACCCCGCCCCAACCGACCATGCCGGCGACCGAGCCGGTGTTCACGATCACGCCGCCGCCGCCCTGCTTCAGGAACTGCCGCACGGCGATCTGGCTGCCATAGGTGACGCCCTTCATATTGATGCCGACGATGCGTTCGAAGTCGTCGTCGCCCTGTTCGATGAACGAATGCGATTTGCCGTCCGTCGCCGTGGCGACGCCGGCGTTGTTGTACATCACGTCGAGGCGGCCGAACTCGCGAACGGCCCGGTCGACGGCCGCCTGCACCTCGGCCTCGCGGCGCACGTCGCAGGCCTGCGCGACCGCCTGCCCCTGCCGGCCGATCAGGTCGACGGTCGCTTGCGCCCAATCCTCGCGAATGTCGGCGCAGACGACGCGGGCGCCGTGCTGGGCGAACAGGATCGCCGCGGCGCGGCCGACGCCGGACCCGGACCCGGTGATGACCACGGACTTGTCGATGAGGAGTCGGAAATCGCTCATGAGCTTCAGTTCGCCAGGTTGAGGATTTGCAGTTGCTGGTAGAAGCGCAGGCCTTCGATCCCACGCTCGCGGCCCTGCCCGCTCCGGCCCCAACCACCGCTGGAGACGTAGGCGCTCATCATGCCGCTGTTGACGTTCACCGTGCCGGTCCGCAGGCGCTGAGCAATCTCGGCCGCCTGGCGCAGATCCTTGCCGAACACATAGCCGGAGAGGCCAAAGACGGTGTCGTTGGCCATCTCCACCGCATGGTCCAGCGACCGGTAGCCGATCACGCCGACCACGGGTCCGAAGATCTCGTCCTGCGCCGCCGGGTTCTTGTTGTCAGGCAGGTCGAGAATGGTCGGCTCGAAGAAGTAGCCGCGCGACAAATGCGCCGGCCGCGCGCCGCCGAGCACGACTTTCGCGCCGGCCTCCGTCGCCAGCCGCACGTAGGTCTCGCAGCGGGCGCGCTGGGCGGCGCTGATCACCGGCCCCATCTGCGTCCGCGGGTCCTGCGGGTCGCCGATGACGACGCCGCGCAGCGAGGCCGCCATGGCTTCCATCACCCGCGCCTTGTCGGCTTCGGGCACCAGCACGCGGGTGCCGAGGACGCAGCCCTGGCCGGCGTGGGCCAGGCAGACGCTCGCCGCGGCGGAAGCGGCGCGTTCGACGCTGTCGGGAAGATAGATCTGAGCCGACTTGCCGCCGAGCTCGAGCTGCACCCGCTTCAGGGTCCCCGCCGCCTGCGCCATCACCCGTGCGCCAACCTCGTTGGAGCCGGTGAAGGTCACCATGTCCACGCGCGGATCGGTGGTCAGCAGCACCGCACCCTCGGAACCGGCCTCGGCCACGATGTTCAACACGCCGTCCGGAATCCCCGCCTCGCGGGCGGCGTCCGCCAGCGCCAGGGCGGACAGAGGCGTCAGCGGACTGGGCCGCAGCACCACGGTGTCTCCGACCAGCAGGGCAGGAACGATCTTCCAGAGATTCAGGAATAACGGAAAATTATAGGCCGAGATGGCGGCGACGACGCCGATCGGCGCGTGGCGGCGCACGCTGAGCACGAGCGCGCCAGCGGGATTGATCCGCTCGGAGAAGGGCTGGCCGCTGTCTTCGACCTCCGGCAGCGTGAGGTAGAGATCGACAAGATCACGCGTCGCCTTCAGCGGTGAATCGAGCTGCGCGAACATCACTGGCGAGCCCGCTGGGCAACCGGTCTCGCGGACGATGACGTCCTGCAGCATCGCCCGTTGCGCCAGGAGGCGGTCCAGCAGGCGGCGAGCGACGGCGGCGCGTTCCCCTGGGGGCTTCAGCGACCAGACGCCGGAATCGAACGCGCGCCGCGCCGCGCCGATCGCCGCGTCGAACTGCGCCGGCGATGCGCCCGGGAAGCGCACAAAGATCTCCTCGGTGGCGGGATTCTCGACCGCGATGACCTCGCCCTCACCGGCCACGCTGCGCCCATCGATCAGCAGGGAACAGGCCTCGGAATCCGTGGATCGCGTCGCGGCGGCCGAAATCATGCTTCCTCCGTGATTTGCTATTGCAAATTCTGGTTTGCTATGTTGTAAACCTAACTTCGACACGCGACGACGTCAATCGCCGCGCGAGGGGGATCCATGGCCCGAGCCGCGCCCGGCGTGGAACGCACCATCGCCGTGTTGAACTGGCTGGCCGCCCACCCCGACCACGCGTTCACGCTGACCGATCTGGTGCGCGGCCTGAACCTCAACCGCGCCACCTGCCATGCGTTGCTCGCCGCCCTGGCGGACGCCGGCTATGTCTATCGCGACAGCGCCAAGGCCTATCGGCTGGGCCCCGCGCTGGCCGCGATCGGGGAAATCGCCCACGACAGCTTCCTGCCGATCGCGCTTGCCCGTGACGACATGCGCAGCCTCGCGGAAAGCCTGGGCCTGGTCTGCATCGCGGCCGGGCGCGTGGGCCTGGAGATCGTCATCCTGGAGCGGGTCGTTCCCGCGATGCACCTGGCCATGTCGTTGAACCTCGGCGCCCGGGTCACGATCGAGGGGCCGGCGGGCCTTTCCTTCATGGCCTGGGCCCCGGCGGCGGACGCCGAGCGATGGCTGCATGCGCTGTTCAAGACCCGCGGCGAAGCCGAGGGCCGCCGGTGGGCCGAGGCCATGGCCATCGTCCGCCGACTCGGCTTCTGTTTCGGTCGGATCCAGCCGACGGGCGCGGCCGCGCCGCCGACTTCGCTGCCGCCCGGCGAGACGTTCAACCTGAGCTACGTCAGCGCGCCGGTGTTGAACGACGCCGACGAAATCATCTTCAGCATCGCCCTCCAAGGCTTCGACCGGCCCTACGACAGCGCCGAGCTCCAGGGGCTGGGCGTGCGTCTGCGGGACGTGTGCGAGACGGCCCGCAAGCGCATCTACGGGCATGCGATCGCGACCGGCCGCTAGTCCGGGCGCCATGCCTTGCGCGCCGGCAAGGGCTGACGGATTGTGGCGTTGGCGGCGAAGGTCGCCCGCCCGGGCGGGCAGGGACGGAGGATCCGCGTGACCGGCCATCCGAGGAACTTCTCGAAATCGGCGAACCGGGCGCTCGACGTCCTCAGCTACCTGGCCACCATCGGCGCCCCGGCGCGCGCCGCCGACATCGCCGATGCGCTCGGCATGGCGCGGTCCAGCGCCGACCAGCTGCTGAAGACGCTGGTCTCCGGCGGCTATCTGATCCTCTCCTCGCAGGACAGGACCTATGCCCCCTCGCCTCGCCTGGTCCCGTTCGGCCGCTGGATCTGCGAGCGCTATCCCGCCGCGGCGAAGCACCACGACATCTTGGCCGACGTGCACGGACAGACCGGCGACATCGTCACCCTGACCATCCAGAACGACTGCTACATGCAGATCATGGACGCCGCCCGCGAAGACGACGAGGACGATCCCACGCTGGCCATCGGCCGCAAGGTGCCGGTGTTCGGATCGGCCATCGGCGGCGCGGCGCTGACGACCAAGTCGCAGAGCGAGATCCGCAAGCTCGCCGTCCGCGCCCGCCATCAGCGCGCTATCCTCGACCGGTCCGAAAGCCTGGGGCCCCTGATCGCGCAGGTGCCGTTCTACCGCCTCGCCGGCTATTCCGCCCGGGCGACGCGGCGCCCGCTTCCCGGCCCGAGCGCCGAGGCCTTCGCCGACTACTGGTCGATCGCGGTCATCCTTCCGCCCTCGGGCGACGGCGCCAGCATGGTGTTGGGCTTGTCAGGGCCGGAGGCCAAGGTGCGCCCGCGCGAAACCCAGATCGCACGCCTGATGCGCGACACCATCGAACGGCACCTGGAGCCCAGGGCGCTAAACTGAGGGAGAGGCGTCCGCCCAAATTCGTCATCATGGAATTGGCCCGCCAAAGCGCCGGGCCCTTTGACCGCGCCGCCCTGCCGTAGGAAGCGGGTCCTCGAAGACCGCCGGGAGCAACGTCGGCGGCGGTGGAAGGCCGGAGGAACACAGGCGTGAAACTCGATCTCCTCTACGAGATAGACGTGCCCAAGCCGTGGGCCGGCGAACACCCGTACGCCCAGCGGCGCGAGGAACAGCGCGCCTATCGCGAGGCGCTCGACCAGATCCGGCACGCCGACACCCTGGGGTTCAACACCGTCTGGTGCGTCGAGCACCACTTCCGGGAGAACCGCTCGCACATGCCCTGCTCCGAGGCGGTGCTGGGCGCGCTCTCCCAGATCACCCAAAATCTGCGCCTCGGATTCGGCGTGACGCTGACGCCGCATCCCTTCATCCACCCGGCCCGGCTGGCGGAGAAGGTGGCCACCGTCGACGTGCTGTCCGACGGCCGCGTCGAATGGGGCACCGGCCGCTCCACGCCGATGGAGCAGACCGCCTTCGGCGTCGACCGCGACCTGAGCCGCCATCAATGGCGCGCGGCGATCGATACGGTCGTGAAGATGTGGGAGCAGGAGTACTACGAGGAACACAGCGAATTCCTCGACTTCCCCCGTCGCATGGTGACGCCCAAGCCGGTGCAGGACCCCCACCCGCCCTGCTGGATGGCCGCGGTGAGCGAAGACAGCGCCACCCTGGCGGGCGAGGCCGGGCTCGGCGTGCTGGCCATGTCGATCATGCGGCCGCTGGAGGAGACCAGGCGGCTGGTGGAGCGCTACCGCGAAGCCCAGAAGCGTCCCAAGCCCCTCACCCGGGTCAGGACCAACAAGGTCGCGGCCTACACGCTGGTCCACTGCGTGGAGGACCGGAAGGACCTCGACCGCAAGGATATCTGGCGCTCGGTCTGGTGGTGGTACCAGAACCTGGCCGAGTTCGCCCTGGAGTGGGAGCTGCCCCACTATTCGCCTGCCGAGCGCGACAAGGCCTTCCCGCTGCTGCAGGCCCGCGCGCGCGGCGAGGTGGACCTGGCCACCTTCGACCGCGAGGCGATGATCATTATCGGCACGCCCGACGAATGCCTGGAGAAGATCCAGCGCTACGCCGACGTCGGGGTCGACCAGGTGATCTGCTACAAACAGTTCGGCTACATCGCCAGCGAGGACGTCAAGCGCAGCATGACCCTGCTCGGCGAGCACGTCATTCCCAGGCTGAACGCGGCGTCGAAGGCCGCGGCCCCGGCCTGAGGCGCGCGTGGCGGACCACGGATCCTCCGTGCGATTGCCGCCCCGGCGCTCCGGACGCGCGCCGCCGCCCGACCTGGTCGGCCGCCGCGAAGGGATGGCGGCGCTCGCCGGGCAGCCCCGTCCTGAGGGCGTCGAAATCAGCTTCGCCGAGATCGCCGGCGTCTCTTGCGCCGTCTGCACGCCGCAAGCCCCGAGGGGCAAGGCGGTCCACTTCCATGGCGGCGGTTATCGCCTGGGCGCCGCTGCGGCGTGGGCTCCATTCGGCGCGCGCCTGGCGGCGGCGTGCGGGCTGCAGGTGCTTGTCCCCGACTATGCGCTGGCGCCGGAACATCCCTTCCCCGCCGCGTTGCACGACGCCGTGGCGGTCGTCGAGGCGCTCGCCGAAAGCGACGCCGGGGGCCTACTCGCACTGAGCGGCGATTCCGCCGGCGGCGGCCTCGCCCTCTCATGCGCCTTGGTGGCCGGCGCCGCGGGTCACATGATCGACGCGCTGCTGCTGTTCTCGCCATGGCTCGACCTCACCGTGACGGCGGGCTCTTACGGGACCTGCGCGACGACGGACCAGCTGTTCTCGCGCGCGGCCGCGTGCGAGGCCGCCGAGGCCTATCTCCAGGGCGTCGCGCCGCGCGATCCCCTGGCCTCGCCGCTGTTCGGCGACCTCGCCCTCGCGCCGCCGACGCTCGTGCTGGCGAGCGCGAGCGAGGTGCTGCTGCAGGACAGCCTGGCCCTGGCGTCGGGGCTGGCGGCGGCGGGGCGCCACGTACAGCTCCATGTGGTCCCGAAGCAGCCGCACGTCTGGCCGGTCCTGCAGCCCGACACGCCGGCCTCCAGGCTCGCGCTAGAGGCGGCCGCCGCCTTCGTCGCCCCGCTGGGCGCCGGCGAGCGAAATCGGTGACCGATGCGGGCCTTGGCCGGCGTCCCGGCCAAGACCACGGGTCAGGGGTTCACGCCTTCCACCCGGGCCGGCTCGCGTCGACACCGTCGTTCTCCAAATTCCGCACCAGGGCGCCGATGTGCGCCAGCTGGGGGTTGAGGCTCGGCGGGGCCGGAAACGCGGCGTCCAGCGCCGCAGTGCCGACGGTGAAGCCGGCGGCGCCGGCCTCGGCGACGGCGGCGATCCGCGCGTCGCAATCGATCGAGCCCGCAACGATGACCGGCTTGCCCCTGGCTGCGCCGCAAACCTCACGGATCAGCGCCGGCGCATCGCCCGTGAATCTGTAAGCCAGCAGATCGAGCCCATGCACAGTCTCGAAGGCGGCCAGGTCGGCGGCGCTGCGGGCGATGGCCTCGATATCGCCCATGAGGCGGCTCGGGTGACCGAAGATCTCGCCTGCGAAGGGGAAGTAGCGGATCGGAGTCCCGGCGATGATCGGTCCGACCACCGCGGGCCGCACGCCCCCCATCAGCACATCGACGCCGAGCTTGACGGCCGCGCGCGCCGCCGTCGCCTCGGCCTCGGCGTCCAGGCTGACCATTTCCAGGTAGAGCACCGCGCCGCCCGCGCGGATGTCGGCGGCGAGCGCGCTCATTTCCGCGAGCGGCAGTCCGATGTCCTTGAATCCGATGTGCCGAACCCCGGCCGCCAGGGCGTGCGGCAGACGCTCGCGCGCATCGGCGATGGTGACGTCATCGCGGGTGAGCATGAAGATGAAGTCTGGCCGGGCCATGCCTCCCGACACTACAGCGCAACGCCGGCTCCGTCGCTCGCCACATCTGCTCCAGCCGGCAGAACGGTCAGGCGGCCACCGGCCCACGATAGCGTTCGGCGACCTCGCGACGCGAAAGGTTCGGCGCCAACGCAAGCCTGGCCTCGTCGTAGGCGGTCCATTGCCGCTCGTCGGCGAGCGGCGGTATCGTCACCGTCTCTCCCTTGTCGAACCCGACCAGGGCGGCGTCGACGAGATCGCCGACATCCATCACCACCCCGGGCATGAGGGCGTCCACATCCTTGCCCGAGCGCTCCCAGATCTCGGTGCGCGTGGCCCCAGGCAGCACCGCCTGGACCCGAACGCCCGCGTCCTTGAGGTCCAAGGCCAGCTTCAGGGACAGATTGAGCAGATAGGCCTTCGAGCCGCTGTATGCGCCCTCAAGCAACTCGGGGGCCAGCGCCAGCACGGACGCGATGTTGATGATGGCGCCGGCGCCGCGCTGGACAAAAGCCTTGGCGGCGGCCGCGGAAAGCAGGGTTGGGGCGGTGATGTTGACGGCGATCAGCTTCTCCAGCTCGGCCGGCCCATTCTCGAGCAAGCCGCCATTGAGCGAAATGCCGGCGTTGTTGACCAGCACCGTGATCGCGGCGTCGCTCGCCAGGCGAGCCTCGACCTTCGCCAGGTCCGCCGCGTCCGCAAGATCCGCCGGCAGCACCTCGACCGTACGTCCGGTCTCGGCGCGAAGGCGTCTGGCGATCGCTTCCATCCGGGCGCCGTCTCGCGCCACCAGGATGAGATCGTGCCCGCGATGCGCAAGCCGGTCGGCGTAGACGGCGCCGATGCCCGTAGACGCCCCGGTGACGAGGGCGGCGCCCTTTGAAGCGACGGTCATGATGGATCTCCTTGCGCCCGAGGATGCCGGGTCGATTGCAAACAGCTATGGAGGTCACTATCTGAATGCAATGGACATCGAAAAATATTCCAAGGGCCCCTGTCCGGTCGGCCGCGGACTGTCGAAGATCGGCGATGCCTGGAGCATGCTGATCCTGCGGGACGCGGGTTTCGGCCTGACGCGCTTTGATCAATTCCGCGCCAGCCTGGGCATCGCGCCCAACATCCTGGCGAAGCGCCTGAAGACCCTGACGGCCGCGGGCCTGCTGGAGAAGCGGAGCTACAGCGAACGCCCGCCGCGGGAGGAATACCTCATCACGGAAGCGGGACGGGACTTCCTGCCGGTGCTCCAGGTGATCGGCGCCTGGGGTCGTCGCCACAATGGCGAGGGCCAGCTCAGCCATCTGGTCGACGCGGAGACGGGGGAGCCGGTGGACCCGGTGGTCATCGATCGCGCCACGGGCGGGCCAATCGGCGCGCGGCCGCTACGCCTGGTCATGCCGACCGAGGCGTGACGGACGCCCGGCCGGCTCATCCCTGTGCGGCGACGTCTCCACCCACGTCCTGCAACGCCGCCAGCAGCGCCGGCAGGGTGTCCCGGCCCATCCGCCGGGACGCCGGGGCCGACCAGCCGGCGACGGGATCCGGCGCCTCGAGGCTGTCCTTGAAGGGCATCTCCAGGGTGAGCCCGACGGCGCCGAACCGACGCGCCACGGCGCGGTTGCACATCCCCGGCGCTTCGTCGCCCGCGTAGCTCGCCGGGTAGCCCACCGTGGTCTGGAAGGCGGGACTGGCCCGCAGCAGCGCAGCCTTGAACCGCGCGACGCCCGCCACCTGGGCCGGCGTCGCCCGCGGATCCATGTCGCAACCATCGACGAAGACGTGCGGCAGGGTCTCGTCGCCGTGGACATCCAGGCTGACGTCGACGCCGGAGCGGTCCATGGCCGCCAGCACCGCCGCCACCTCCGGCGCCCGGGCGGGATCAGGGGCGTGCCACTGGCGGTTCAGGTCGATCCCCGCGGCGTTGCCGCGCAAGTGGCCGCGCGCGGCGCCGTCGATGTTGACCAGCGGCGCGAGGTGAACCTGGGCGGCGCCCAGGAGGGCGGCCGCGACGGGGTCGTCCGGGTCGAGCAGGCGGTCAAGCGCCCCCTCCATCCACCAGCCCGCCATGGTCTCGCCGGAGTGCTGGCGGCCGACCACCCAGACCTGGCGCGGTCCAGATCCCATCGTGATGCGATGAATAGGCCGGCCGTCGACGGAGCGGCCCAGCACATCCGCATGCGCCCCGCCCGCCGCGGCCCGAGCGATCAGCCGCTCGTTTCTGGCCAGGTCGTAGGGCGCGAAATAGGCGAACCAGGCGGTGTCCGCCGTCGCGGCGTGGCGGATCTCCAGGACGCCATCCGCATAGGTCGTCTCGGCCCGGGGCCAGCTTTCGCCGTCCTCGCTGACGCAGGCGCGGTAGCCCGGCCAGCCGTCCGGATAGGCGGACGCGCCGGCGTTGACGATGCGTAGCGTGAGATCCCGCCCGGCGCTGCCGCGGACCCGGAAATAGAACCACTGGAACCACGGGCCGTTGGCGTCCTGGCGGATCTCCAGTTCCGCCGAAGCCTCGGCGGCCGACCGGACGACGATGTTGCCGCCGTCGAAGTCGGCATCGATCTGCAAGGTCACGTCAGCCTCCCGTCAGGGCTGGGATGCGGCCGGCGAAGCTGGCCGCCGACGCCCTGCGCCAGTTGTCGGCGTAGAAGCCGTCCTCGCGCAGGCCGTCCACCAGCTCCCGCGGCCGCAGGAAGGTGTGCAGTTCGTCGAACTGCTTGATCTCCGTCGCGCTGACCCGGCGCACGAGGTGGTGCGGCTTGAGGTCATCGGGATGGTCCAGGCCCGCCGCGGCCAGCATGTCGGCCAACGCGCGCAGCGTCTGCCGATGGAAATTGTACACGCGCTCGGCCTTGTCGGGCACCACGAGGGCCTGCTGTCGCAACCGGTCCTGGGTGGCGACCCCGGTGGGGCAGCGGTTCGTGTTGCAGTTCACCGACTGCACGCAGCCGAGGGCGAACATGAAGCCGCGCGCCGCGTTCGCCCAATCGGCGCCGATCGCGAGCACGCTGGCGATGTCGAAGGCGCTGACGATCTTGCCGGCGACGCCGATCCGCAAGCGGTCGCGAAGGCCCGCGCCCACCAGCACGTTATGGACGAACAGCAGGCCCTCGCGCATGGGCGCTCCGATGTGGTCGCTGAACTCGGTGGGGGCCGCGCCGGTGCCGCCCTCGGCCCCGTCGACGACGATGAAGTCGGGCGTGACGCCGGTCTCCAGCATCGCCTTGACGATCCCCATGAACTCCCACGGCAGGCCGATGCAGAGCTTGAACCCCACCGGCTTGCCGCCGGAAAGCTCGCGCAGTCGGGTGATGAAGCCCATCATCTCCAGCGGGGTGGAGAAGGCGCTGTGGCGGGCAGGCGAGATACAGTCGCGGCCCATGGGGATCCCGCGGGTGCGGGCGATCTCGGCCGTCACCTTCGGCGCCGGCAACACCCCGCCATGGCCCGGCTTGGCGCCCTGGCTGAGCTTGATCTCGATCATCTTCACCTGGTCGTGGCGGGCCTGTTCGGCGAAGCGGTCGGGATCGAACCGGCCATCCTCATTACGACAGCCGAAGTAGCCGCTGGCCACCTCCCAGACGATGTCGCCGCCCATCTCGCGATGATAGGGCGAGATGCTCCCCTCCCCCGTGTCGTGGCTGAAGCCGCCGCGCTTGGCGCCGGCGTTGAGCGCACGGATGGCGTTGGCGCTCAGCGAGCCGAAGCTCATGGCCGAGATGTTGAACACCGAAGCCGAATAGGGCTTCGCGCAATCCGGTCCGCCGATGGCGATGCGGAAGCTGGCTGGATCGGCGGCGGGGACCGGCGCCGTGGAATGGCCGATGTACTCGTAGCCGTTGCGATAGACGTCCAGCACCGTGCCGAAGGGGTGCTCCCCCGCCTCGCCCTTGGCGCGCATGTAGACCAGCGAGCGCTGGCTGCGGGAAAAGGGCGCGGCGTCCTCGTCGGCCTCGATGAGGTACTGGCGGATCTCCGGGCGGACGAATTCGGCCATCCAGCGGATGTGGCCGATGACCGGATAGTTGCGCAGAATCGAATGGCGGCGCTGCAGGACGTCATGCGCCCCCAGCAACGTCAGGGCGCCGAAGACGACCGCCGGGGTCACAGCCTCCCGCCAGAGGGTCGCGGCGACGCCGAACGCCGCGAACAGGACCACGCACGTCGCGAACGCCGTATACCGGCTGGGCCGAGCCCCCGTTCCAGTCGCCATGAGCTTTCCTTGGTTCTCGGGTTATCCTTGGTCCTGGCGCGCGCCTGCGTCCACCAACACCGAGCCGATCGGAACCCGCCATTGACCTACTGTCTCGGAATACTGCTGCCCCAGGGCCTGGTGATGGCCTCGGATTCCCGATCGAACGCCGGCGTCGACCAGGTGGCCCGTGTCCGCAAGCTGACGGTGATAACGGTCCCCGGCGAACGGGTGATCGCCATCCTGGCCGCAGGCAACCTCGCCACCACCCAGTCGGTGGTCACGGCCTTGCGCGAGGCCGCCGGGCGCGCCGCGCAGCCGGGGGATGTGCACCGCGCGCGCACCATGTTCGAGGTCGCCCACATCGTCGGCGAGCGGCTGCGCCAGGTGCTGGCGCGCGACGCGAGCTTCGTGAAGCCGTACGGAGACCCGACCGCGACCTTCCTGGTAGGCGGCCAGATCGCCGGCGAGCCGCCGCGCCTGTTCGAGGTCTATTCGGCGGGCAACTTCATCGAGGCGTCGGACCGGTCGCCCTTCCTCCAGATCGGCGAGACCAAGTACGGCAAGCCGATCCTCGACCGCGCCCTGACGGCGACGGCGGGACTGGACGAGGCGGCCAAGCTGGCCCTGCTCTCCTTCGACGCCACCATCCGCAGCAACCTCTCGGTCGGCCCGCCGATCGACCTTCTGCGCTACGAGGCGGACAGCTTCTCGGCCGGCAACCTGGTGACCCTGGACGAGGACAACGCCTATTGGCGCGACCTCAGGGGCGCCTACAGCGAGGGTCTGTCCAGCCTGGTGGCCGCCCTGCCGCCGCCGAGCGGAATCATCGGATAGGCCCAGGCGCGGATTTGATCTGGCAAGAGCCCCATCGGCCTCGATAAGGTCGGGCGTCGGGCATGCCAGGGGCGAGGAGACCGGTTGGATGGCGGATTTTGGAGCTGAAGCGGACCTCGCAGGCTTCCGTGCGGAAGCGCGCGCCTGGCTGGAAGAGAACTTTCCGCCGTCCTTGAAGGGGCAGCCGAACATCATGATGGCGATGATGGAAGGTCTGCAGGCCGACGGCGACCTGGCCCTCTGGAAGTCGCGGATGGGCGCCAAGGGCTGGGGCACGCCTACCTGGCCGGCGGAGTACGGCGGGGGCGGCCTGACCCCGCAGCAGGCTCGGGTGCTGCAGGAGGAGATGGCCCGCCTCGAGGCCTTCAACCCGCTGATGGCCGGCATGGGGATCAGCATGGTCGGCCCCACAATCCTCGACTACGGGACCGAAGAGCAGAAGCGCCGCCACATCCCGCCGATCGTGAAGGGCGAGATCCGCTGGTGCCTGGGTTATTCGGAGCCCAACGCCGGTTCCGACCTGGCCGCCCTGCAGACCAAGTGCGAGGACAAGGGTAACCACTGGCGGATCAACGGCCAGAAGATCTGGACCTCCGGCGCACAGTGGTCCGACTGGTGCGGAATGTTGGTGCGCACCGACCCGACCGCGCGCAAGCACGACGGCATCAGCTTCATCATGATCGACATGAAGCAGCCAGGGATCGAGACCCGGCCGATCAAGCTGATCGCCGGCGCCTCGCCGTTCTGCGAGACCTTCTTCACCGACGCCCAGGCCGAGAAGGGCGACATGCTGGGCGAGCTCAACAACGGCTGGACCGTGGGCAAGCGCCTGCTGCAGCACGAGCGCGCCAGCCAGACGGGCGGACGCTTCGCCACCACGCCGCCGCCGCCGCTGCAGGAGATCGCCAAGCGCTATGTGGGCGTGGACGACAAGGGCCGCCTCGACGATCCGGACCTGCGCCCGCGCCTGGCCGCCCACCTGATGCACGCCCGGGCCCACGGCCTGACGCTGGCGCGGGCGGCGGCGGAGTCCAAGGCCGGCGCCGGCAACGCCGCGTCGGTGCTGAAGAACTCCGCCACGGCGATGGCCCAGACGCGCGCGGAGTTGACGATCGAGATCATGGGCAATCGGGGGCTCGGCTGGGACGGCGCCGGCTTCTCCGACGACGAGGTGGAGGCGGTGCGCGCCTGGCTCTCCGGCAAGGCGATGTCGATCTACGGCGGGTCGGCCGAGATCCAGAACAACATCATCGCCAAGCGCATCCTCGGCCTGCCCGACATGACCAAGTCCGACTGATCAGCCTGACCGGAGTTTCACTGTGGCGGTTCTCACCGACGAACAATCGATGCTGCGGGACCAGGCGCGGGCCTGGACGCAGGACAAGGCGCCGGTTTCGGCGTTCCGCAAGATGCGGGATTCCGGCCAAGCCCTGGGCTACGACCCGGCGACCTTCGCCGAGATGGCCGAGATGGGCTGGGCGGGCGTGATCATTCCCGAGGCCTACGGCGGCTCGGACTTCGGCTATCTGAGCCTGGGGCTGATCCTGGAGGAGACCGGGCGCACGCTCGCGGCCTCGCCCCTGATCGCTTCGGCCCTGGCGGCGGCCAGCGCCATCGTTCTGGGCGGCTCCGACGCCCAGAAGCAGGCCTGGCTGCCGAAGATCGCCACCGGCGAGCTGGTCGCCACCCTGGCCGTGGACGAAGGCGCCCGCCATGCGCCGGAGAAGACGGCCCTCTCGGCGGTGACGTCAGGCGCGGGCTATGCGCTCACCGGCGGGAAGAGCTTCGTGCTCGAGGGCATGGCGGCCGGTCTGCTGGTGGTCGCGGCCCGGACCTCCGGCAAGGCCGGCGAGACGAATGGGATCACGCTCTTCCTGGTTCCCGCCGACGCCGCGGGCGTCTCCCGCACGCCTCTCGAACTCGCCGACAGCCGGGGCGCGGCGGACATCGCGTTCGAGAACGTGGCGGTCGGCCCTGACGCCGTCCTGGGCCAGGTCGACAAAGGGTGGGCGCTGCTGGAAAAGACGCTCGACCGGGCGCGCGCGGGCCTGGCGGCCGAGATGCTGGGCTCGGCGCAGCAGGCCTTCGACCTGACGCTCGACTACCTGAAGACCCGGGTCCAGTTCAGCCAGGTGATCGGCGGCTTCCAGGCGCTACAGCACCGGGCGGCCAAGATGTTCGGCGAGCTGGAGCTGGCCCGCTCCTGCGTGGAGGCGGCGCTGGCCGCCATCGACGCCGACGCCCCCGATGCGGCGGAGCTGGCCTCCCTGGCCAAGGGCCATGCGGGCGAGACGCTGTTCCTGGTCTCCAACGAGCTCATCCAGATGCATGGCGGCATCGGCATGACCGACGCCCATGACGCGGGCTTCTACCTGAAGCGGGCCAGGGCGGCGGAGGCGGCGTTCGGCGGACGCGCCTACCATCGGGACCGGTTCGCCCGCCTCAACGGCTTCTGAGCGGCGGCGGACGTCGCCCTACAGCCACTGGGACTTCTTGAAGCGGCTGTAGAGGAAGACGCAGACGGCGATGATGAGGGCGAGCGTGACGGCGTAGCCGTATTTCCAGTGCAGCTCCGGCATGAACTCGAAGTTCATCCCATAGATGCCGGCGATCGCCGTCGGGACTGCAAGGATGGCGGCCCAGGCCGCCAGGCTGCGGGTGATCTGGCTCTGCCGTTGCTGTTCGAGCAGGGTGCTGACCTCGAAGACCGAGGAGAGCACGTCGCGCAGGGCGTCGACCAACGTAGCGACGCGATGCACGTGGTCGCGGACGTCGCGGAAATAGAGTCGCACCTCGGCGTCGATGCACGGCAGGTCGTGGTGCTCCAGCCGGTTGGCGACCTCCTCCATGGGCCCGAGCACCCGGCGGAAACGCATCAGCTCGCGGCGGAGGTTGAAGATCCGGCTCACCTCCTCGCGACTCAGGAAAGCGTCGAGGGTGCGGCGCTCCATTTCCACGATGTCCTCCTCGATCGCCTCGACGATCGGGAGGTAGCCGTCGACGATGAAGTCCAGCACCGCGTGCAGCACATAGTCGCCGCCGTGCTTCAGGAGGCTGGGCGCAGCTTCGAGATGCTGACGCAGGTCCAGGTGCGCCCGCTCCGAGCCGTGGCGTACGGTGATGATGTGGTGGGGCCCCACGAAGATGTCGGTCTCGCCGTAGGCGATCCGGTCGTCCTCGAGATGCGCCGTCTTGGCGACGACGAAGAGTTGGTCGCCATACACGTCGACCTTGGGCACCTGGTTGGCGCCCAGCGCGTCCTCGACGGCGAGCGGATGCAGGCCGAACTGCGTCTGCAGCCCACGCAGCTCCTGCTCGGTGGGCTCGTAAAGCCCGATCCAGATGAATTCGCCGGGCTTGGGCCGCAGGCTCGCCGGCTCGGCGATGTCGACCGGCCGGGTCCGCTGGCCGTTGGCGTAGGCGTACGCCGCGACGAGGCTCATCGCTCTTCCCCTCCACCCGACCGCCGGGACCGCCACACGAACCTATATCATCTCGGCCCACGCCCGGCGTGTCGCCAAACTCAGGCGCCGACGATCCAGTCGCCCGTGAGGCTGGACATCTGAACGCCGGCCAGGACCATCTGACTGGCGCCCATGACGATGACGACGTCGCCGCCCAGTTGCGCGACCGCATAGACCGTTCCCGGGTCGACCAGGACGCGGTCGCCTTCGGCCCGGCTGAAGTCGATCACCCGGTCGAGGCCGGCGTCCGCGAAGGTGTGGAAGGTGTCCGCCCCCGCCCCGCCGGACAGGGTGTCGCTGTCGCGGTCGCCGGAGAGCCAGTCGTCGCCCGCGCCGCCGGCCACGCTGTCGCTCCCCTGCCCGCCCCGGACCACGTCGGTCCCGGCCCCGCCGTCGCAGGTGTCGTCGCCGAGATTGCCGTAGACCAGGTCGTCCCCGTCGTCGCCGTAGAGCAGGTCGCGGTCCTTGCCGCCCACCACCCAGTCGCCGCCCCCGCCGCCCGAGGCGGTGTCGCTTCCGGCGTTGCCGTTGATGTCGTCGAAGTCCACGCCGCCCGTGATGCGGTCGTTTCCATCGTCTCCGCGCAGATAGTTCGAGCCTGAACTATCGGTGAGGGAGTCGTCGCCCGCCGCGCCGAACAGGCTGTCCGATCCGCCCCCGCCGATCAAGGTGTCCGCGCCGACGCCGCCGGTGAGGGTGTCGCCGGGCGCGAAGCTTTCGAAGCGCGAGCCCCCGGTGTCGGCGATCGGAGAGGCGACCGTGGAGAGGCCGAAGTCGCGCAGGAAGGCGAGGTCCAGGCCGTCGAGGTACCAGCGCCCGCCCGCCGGCGCCGACGCCGAGCCCTCCATCAGGTGCAGGTCCAGCCCGTCGGTGGAGACGCGGCCATAGTGCTGATAGCTGTTGAGCGCGCCGTCTGAGAGCGGGACCGCGCCGCCGTAGGCCGCCACGGCCTGGCTGCCGAGGAAGACGGGGCCGCCGTTGAGTGTCGTGATGAAGGTGTCATAGCGCGACATGAAGGCGCCGGAGACGACGCCGCTCGCCCCGTCGCCGAAGCCGTTGAAACCCAGGGCGTGGCCGATCTCGTGCAGGAAGAAGCTGACGAGGTCGACCTTGCCCGCGGCGACGGGAATCGCCCGGCTGGCGGGGTCCGGGTCCAGCCACATGCCGGCCAGGTCGGCGGGCGAGAGGTTGATCAGGACGTCAGGCTGCGCCCCGTTCGGATCGACGCCGGTCTTCAGCTCCGAGACGGCGCCGTCGTCCACGATGGTCCTGCCGCCCGACGTGCCGACGAACACCGACACCGCCGAGGCGCCGGAGCCGCGGGCGTACTGCGGGTCGATGTTGAAGACCACGTCGAGCGAGCCCAGGCCGCTCACATTCCGGGAATAGACGTCCAGCGCGCCCCGCAGGTCCGCGGCGGCCAACGCCGACTGGAAGAAGGACAGGGACGAAGTCGGATCGTTGATGGTGACGGTGTAGTTGAACAAGGCACGCCCCCGGCGCTGGCGGCACATCGCAGCGACAGGCGATCAATGGGGGGCGAGCGATTGATCTTCCCTTAACCAAGGGACAGTGGCGGCATGGACGCATGGGAAGCGTCTGCCCTACGTGTCGGGGTCGACCGCCTTAGCGGTCGTTCGCCTGTTCGCCGGCTTCAGCGCGATCGGCGTGCTGCATCCGCGCCTGCCGTACAGCTTCCAGCAGACGCAGCGCAGTTTCCTCTGCGGCGTCAGGAGTCATGGAGAAGGCCACGCCTGCGGGCCCCCACAGCAATACGTCGCCGTCGACCGGCATCGGGTCGCTTGGTTCCTTGTAAGCAGCGGATGGGCGCATCGGTTCTCCCCTGGCTTCATCCTGCAACACTCGAACTTCGTCACCGTTCCATTGTGCGCCCACAGGAATGAACGGGTTTCTAAGGTGAAGCTTCAGGCGTCCCAGCGCTCCACCACCAGCACGGCCGGAGCGTCGGGCCGCCCCACGGCATAGCCGCGGTACTGGACGAAGGCCGCATTGGGGCCGACGCCGATCTCTCGGCAGAAGGCGGCCCAGCGTTCGGGGCTGAGCATATAGGCCCGCACCTGCTGCGGCTGGTTCAGGATCAGGCCGTCAATCTCCTCTTTCACCGACATCACAACCTCCGCCTCCGCCATTGGTATACGGCGAAGGCTGAACGCCGGGTGTGACGGCAGGAAGACCGGCGGGTGTCAGCCGCGTCTCGTTCAGCGCGACTTGGCGTCGCGGGCGCCACGGATCAGTCGGCCGGGACGCTCGCCGGTGTCCTCGCCGCAACGTTGGATGACCTCGCCCGACACCAGGGTGGCCACGTAGCCGCGGGCCTTCTGCATCAGCCGCTGGGCGCCGGTGGGCAGGTCGTAGACCATGTGCAGCGGCTCGGCCGCTAGGCCCTGGAAGTCGATCAGGTTGACGTCGGCCTTGAGGCCGGCGCGGATCCGGCCGCGATCGTGCAGACCGTAGAAGGCGGCGGTGTCGTGGGTCTGCTTCCTGACGATGTGCTCCAGCGGCAGGCGCGGGCCCCGCGCGCGGTCACGCACCCAGTGGGTGAGCAGGAAGGTGGGCGCGCCGGCGTCGCAGATGGTGGCCACGTGCGCCCCGCCGTCGCCGCCGCCCGCCACGGTGAGCGGGCTCGCCAGCAGCTCGTAGGTGGCGCGCAGGTCGCCGTCGGCGTAGCCCATCACCGGCCGGTGCAGGAACCCCGCGCCGTCGTTCTCCAGCATGATGTCCAGCGCCACCTCGCGGCCGGTGCGGCCCTGGCGCTTGGCGATGGCCAGGACGGAATTCGCCGGATCGGGCTCGTAGTCGGCGGGCTCGCCCAGAGCATAGGTGCCGCGCCATTGGTTGAAGCCGGTGGAGCCGCCCAGGACGTCGTTGACCCCTTCCGAGGCCATCTGGCGGCGCAGCTCCGGATCTTCCTTCAGCCGGCGGACCATTTCCTCGAACGGCAAGTGCTGCAACGACTGGTAGGTCGGCGCATTGACGAACGGGTGCTGCTTGGAGCGCAGGCAGACCATGATGCCGATCGCCCGGCAGAACATCTGCGGGGCGACCAGCGCGCGGTTGCGCCGCTGGCGGCCGCATTCCTCGAGCTGCTCGCGCCACCAGTTGGGCTGCACGTGGTTCTGGCCGGAGAGGAAGGTGATCGGGCAGCCGGTGGCGGCCGAGATCTCGTTCATCCAGGCGAGCTCCCGGGCCGGATTGACCAGGTCCTCGCCCAGCAGGCCGGCGGGCGCCACCTCCATCACCCCGTGGCCGCTGTCGGCGACGGCCTGCGCCAGGGCGTAGAGCTCCTCGGTCGCCGCGAAGGTGCCCGGGACCGGCTCGCCGTCCATGGCCCGATGGATCACGGTGCGCGAGGTGGAGAAGCCCAGGGCGCCAGCGGCTTGGGCTTCGCGCACCAGATGGGCCATGTGGGCGATGTCGTCGGGGTTCGCCGCCTCGTTCAGCGCGCCACGCTCGCCCATGGCGTAGGCGTGCAGCGCCCCGTGCGCGAGCTGGGTCCCCACGTCGAGGGCCAGGGTCTTGTTCTCGATAGCGTCGAGATACTCCGGAAACGTCTCCCAGGCCCACTGGATGCCGTCGGAGAGGGCCGTGCCGGGGATGTCCTCCACGCCTTCCATCAGCCCGATCAGCCATTCGCGGCGCTCGGCGCGGACCGGCGCGAAACCGACGCCGCAGTTGCCCATCACCACGGTGGTGACGCCGTGCCAGAACGAGGGTGTCAGGCGCTCGTCCCAGGTGACCTGGCCATCGTAGTGCGAATGGATGTCCACCCAGCCGGGCGTGACCAGCAGGCCGTCGGCGTCCAGGGTCTCGCGGGCGGTCCCGCTGACCTTGCCCACCTCGACGATGCGGCCGTCGGCGATAGCCACGTCGGCCGTGAAGGCGGGCGCCCCCGTCCCGTCGACGACAGTCCCGCCCTTGATCAGCCGGTCGAACATCGGTCACCCTGCGAAGCTCAATACCGCCGCAGAACCGGTCACAAGCCTGTTCGGTTCGCCAGCCAAGCCCGCGGCGGGTTGGCGCAAGCGTTCACCATAGCAGAAAAATTCTACCGAACGGATCGGCCGCTCGGGCGGTTATGCGGCGAACGGGGGAGCTGTGCGTCGCGGGCGCTCGACGACCGGGGGCCCGCCCGCGGCCTCGATTGCCCGAACGGCGTAATTCGTGATTAAATGTGGGCGACAAGGACGTCGGGATGAACACCAGTACGATTTATGAGACCCTCACGGGCCTCCTCCAGGACGTGTTTGAAGACGACACCTTGGTGCTTCGTCCTGACCTCACCGCCGATGAAGTCGACGGCTGGGACAGCCTTTCCCACATCCAGATGCTGCTTGCGGTAGAGCAGGCGTTCAACGTGCGTTTCTCGGCCGCGCAGGTGGCTTCGCTGTCGCGCCTGGGTGATCTGGTCGAGCTGATCCAGAGCAAGCTGGCCGTGACGGCCTAGGAAAAGGATCGCGGCGACCGCGCCAGACGGGGCGGCCGCGGGGGTGTGAGGGCGTGAGCGCGGATTTTCTCAGGACGCTGGCCTGGCTGCCGAAGCCGGATGATTTCCGCGCCGCGTGCGCGGCGCTGTCCTGCGCCGAGCGCGACTGGGGCCGCGACCTGCGCCGTCTGGCGAACCACGCCCTGACCGAGACCCAGCTCAAGCGCCTGGCCGGCCTGATCGGCGACCTGCGGGCCCAGGGCCGCCCGCTGGTTCCCCTCGCCCCGTTCAAACTCGGCCTGATCGGCAACGGCACCCTGGACCTGATGGCGCCGGCCCTGACGGCCAGCGCCGCCCGGCACGGCGTGGATCTTGTCTGCGTGACCAGCGACTACGGCCAGGCGGCGCAGCAGGCGCTGGACCCGGGTTCGGCGCTGAACCAGGCCCGGTGCGACGCCGTGCTGATCGCCCTCGACCACCGCGGCCTGCCCTTGCGCCCCAGCGTGCTCGACGCCGCCGACGCAGCCGCGAGCGTCGATGAGGCGGTCGCCTTCGTCGGACGGCTGCGCGGAGCGCTCCGGCAGGCCAGCGGCGCGCAGTGCATCGTCCAGACCCTGGCCGGTCCGCCGGAGACGCTGTTCGGCAGCCTGGACCGGGCGACGCCCGGCTCCATGCGGCGGGTGACGGAGGCGTTCAACGCCGCCCTGGTGGAGAGCCTGGCCGGCGGCCGCGACCTGGTGTTCGACGTCGCCAGCCTGGCGCAGGCGGTTGGCCTGACCGAATGGCATTCGCCGACCCAGTGGAACATGGCCAAGCTGCCGTTCGCCGGCGCCTACCTGCCGCTCTACGCCGACCACGCCGCGCGCATCCTGGGCGCCCTGCGGGGCAAGAGCCGCCGGGCGCTGATCCTGGATCTCGACAACACCCTTTGGGGCGGGGTGATCGGCGACGACGGGATCGAGGGGATCGTGCTGGGCGAAGGCGATCCCACCGGCGAGGCCTTCCTGAGCGTCCAGCGCCTGGCCCTGGCGCTGCGCGAGCGCGGGATCGCCCTGGCGGTCTCCTCCAAGAACACCGACGAGATCGCGCGCGGGCCGTTCCGCAGCCATCCGGAAATGCTGCTGAAGGAGAGCCACATCGCCGTCTTCCAGGCCAACTGGAGCGACAAGGCCAGCAACATCAAGGCGATCGCCGACGAACTGGCGCTGGGCCTTGAGTCCCTGGTGTTCCTGGACGACAACCCGGTGGAACGCGGCCTGGTGCGCCAGCTGCTGCCCGAGGTGGCCATCCCCGAACTGCCGGACGACCCGGCGCTCTACGCCCGCACCCTGGCGATGGCGGGCTATTTCGAGGCGGTGACCTTCTCCGACGAGGACCGCAAGCGGGCGGACTTCTATCAGACCAACGCCCAGCGGGTGGCGCTGAAAGCGCAGGTGGGCGGGGTGGAGGACTATCTGGCCTCGCTGAACATGATCATCACCTTCCAGCCCTTCGACGCGGCGGGCCGCTCGCGGATCGCTCAGCTGATCTCCAAGTCCAACCAGTTCAACCTCACCACCCGCCGCTACAACGAGGCGGAGGTGGAGGCGCTGGAGAACGATGCGGCGGCCTTCACTTTGCAGGTGCGGCTGCGGGACGTGTTCGGGGACAACGGCATGATCTGCGTCATCGTCTGCCGGCCGCGCGGCCCCGCAGCCTGGGAGATCGACACTTGGCTGATGAGCTGCCGGGTGCTCGGCCGCGGCGTCGAGACCATGGTGCTGAAGGAGATCCTGGCCGAGGCGCGCCGCCGGGGGGTGACGGAGGTGTTCGGAACCTACCTGCCGACCGAACGGAACGCCCTGGTGGTAGACCACTACCGCAAGCTCGGGTTCGAGCAAGTCTCGGCCAACCCGGACGGTAGGACCGAATGGCGCATCGCCGCCGGGACCGAGGTCGCGGCCCCGCCGATGGCTGTGGAACGCATTGGCGGCGCGGTGGAAGCGTAGCCTTTCCTCCCGCGTCCCGCAGAGGACGGAAGAGGCGCCCGTCCCTCGCCCCCTCCACCACCGGCTCTCCGCCGGCGGTCCCCCTCCCCCGCTCCGCGTGGGAGGAAAGGACTAAACCCGCGTCAGCTCCGCCGGCACCGCCGCGAACGGCGTCGTGTCCAGCTCCTCCAGCTCAATCTCCCCGGCCATGACCTTGGCCTTCCACGCCTCGTGGGCCGGGATGTTGGCGTGGAACTCCGGCATCACCTCGCGGGCGAAGAGCTCCAGGCTGGCGCAGATGTCCGCGTGGGTGTTGCGGCCCGCCTGGTTGAGCAGGATCACCTGGTCGATGTGCGACTGCTCGAACTTGCGCAGCTTGCGCCGGATGGTCTCGGGGCTGCCGATCAGGCCGCCGGAGATCGCCTTGGCGTGGGCGTCGGGATTGGCCGCCTTCCACTTGACGTACTCGTCCCACATGACCACCGCGCCGGGCGCGGGGCGCTGGCGGTCCGGACCGTTGGAATAGAAGCGCAGGCAGAACTGGAAGAAGCTGGTCCCTTCGGCCTTGGCGCGGGCCTCCTCGTCGGTCTCGCAGCACATGAACATGCTGACCAGGGCGATGTTGGGATTGATCGGATAGTCGGCCAGCCGGTCCAGCCGCCGGGTGATCCCGTTGTAGTAGGCGCTGACCCAGGCGTGGGCGGCGTCGGCGCTGACGAACTGGAAGGCCAGGGCGCCCAGGCCCTTTTCGCCCGCGTACCGGATGGTCGGAAGCTGGGAACAGGCGGTCCAGAGCGGCGGGTGCGGCCGCTGGCGCGGCTTGGGCACCACGTTGCGCAGCGGAAAGTCGAAGTGCGGGCCGTGGTATTCGCAGCCGCCGTCCCGGAACATCGGCACGAGGCAACGGACCGCGTCCTCGAAGATCTCGCGCTTGAGGTTGAAGTCCGCGCCGAAGGGCTCCAGCTCGGTGACGCTGGCGCTCTCGCCCATGCCGAGCTCGACCCGGCCATGGCTGAGCAGGTCGAGGACCGAGACCTTTTCGGCCACCTTGGCCGGGTGGTTGGTGGTGAGCTGGAAGATGCCGTGGCCGAGGCGGATCTGCTTGGTCCGCTGGCTGGCCGCGGCCAGGAACACCTCGGGCGCCGGGGAGTGGGAATATTCTTCCAGGAAGTGATGCTCCACCTCCCAGGCGTAGTCGTACCCCAGCCGGTCGGCCAGCTCGAGCTGGTCCAGGGCGTCGGTGTAGAGCTGGTGTTCGCTGTCGCGGGTCCAGGGACGCGGCAGCTGCATCTCGTAGAAAATGCCGAACTTCATGGCGTCCCGTCCCTTTTTGGTTGCGGGAACACCAGCGCAGGTCCGCCCTCAGGTCAACGCCGTCACCAGACGCCGACGTTGGGCATGGAGGCCCAGGGCTCGGCCGGGGCCAGCGCCGGGCCGGCCTGCAAAAGCTCCACCGAGATGTTGTCGGGCGAGCGGATGAAGGCCATGCGCCCGTCGCGGGGCGGGCGGTTGATGGTGACGCCGGCGTCCTTCAGCCGGGCGCAGGTCGCATAGATGTCGTCGACCGCATAGGCCAGGTGGCCGAAGTTGCGGCCGCCGCCGTACGCCTCCGGGTCCCAGTTGTAGGTGAGCTCGACAGTGGGTGTGCGCTGCGTCTCGGCCGTCTCGGCGTCGCCGGGCGCGGCGAGGAACACCAGGGTGAAGCGGCCCGCGGGGTTCTCGGATCGGGCGACTTCCTTCAGACCCAGCTTGTCGCAATAGAAGTCCAGCGAGGCGTCCAGGTCGGTCACCCGGACCATGGTGTGCAGGTATTTCACGGGTCTTCTCCTCGCGGCCTTGCGTCGAATGGCCAGATGGCGCCGGACGCCGCACTGCGCAATGTGATGCTGGCGCACGCCGTTCCGGTGGGCCGCCCGCAGCATTCTTTCGGCGAATTCATTTGCGCTTGAACCCCCTACGCCTGACAAGCCAGAACACGGTTCTGCAACCGTCCGGCGTGGCGATCGAGGGCGACCACCGCCGTTTCCGCACTCGGGGACGTTAGATGCGGATCAAATCCTCCTATCTGTTCGTCCTCGTCGTCGTCGCGGCGGTCGCGCTGTATTTCGTGGTCGGCAGCCTGGTCTCCGGCGGCAAGGCCGACGCCACCGCCAAGCCCGCGGCCAAGGCGGCCGCCGTCCCCAGCGTGCAGACGGTGTCGACCCCCGAGCAGGCCCATCCCTATGCCGTGAAACTGCGCGGCCGCACCGAGGCGGCGCGAACGGTGGAGGTGCGCTCGGAGACCTCCGGCGTGGTCTCCCAGGCGCCGGCGGCGGAGGGAACGCTCGTGCGCAAGGGCGCTGTGCTCTGCCGGCTGGCGGTGGATGCGCGGCAGGCGGCGCTGGACCAGGCCCGCGCAGCCTGGAAGTCGCGCCAGCTGCAGCAACAGGCTTCGGCCGAGCTCGCCAGGAAGGGCTTCCGCTCGCCGACCCAGGTGCTGGCCGGCCAGGCTGAACTGGATGCGGCGCAGGCGAGCGTGCGCCAGGCCGAGATCGCCCTGGAACAGGTGAACATCCGCGCGCCGTTCACCGGGGTGTTCGACCATCGCGCCGCCGAGGTGGGCAGCTATCTGTCTCCCGGCCAGGCGTGCGGAACATTGATCGAGCTCGACCCACTGCTGGTGACCGGCGATGTCCCCGAGACCGACGCGCCGCGCCTCAGCGTGGGCCAGGCTGCGCGGGCCAAGCTGGTGTCGGGCCAGGCCCTCACCGGGCGGGTGCGCTACGTGGCCCGCGACGCCGACCCGCAGACCCGCACCTATCGCGTGGAGATCGCCATCCCCAACCCGGGCGTCGCCGCCCGGGCGGGGCTGTCCGCCGAGGTCGCGATCGACGTGGGATCCGGGCCGGCGCACCTGGCGCCGGTCTCCGCCCTGGTGCTCGACGGGGCGGGCCGCCAGGGCGTGCGCTACGTGCAGGCTGACGACAAGGTCGCCTTCGCGCCGGTGACCGTCCTGGAGGAGACGCCGCAAGGCGTGTGGGTCTCGGGCTTGCGAGGTCCCGTGCGGCTGATCACCGTCGGCCAGTCCTTCGTGGCCGAGGGCCAGCGGGTCCGCGCGACCCAGGTCCGCTAGAGCGTGACAGCTTCAAGTGGATACCGGTTGAGGCGCCCGTCACGCTCTAACCTTTGGAAGATAGGGAGCGCCGGATGATCGCAGCCCTGATCGACGGCGCCATCAAGCGACGCAAGGTCGTGCTCGGCGTGACCCTGGTCGCGGCGATCTTCGGCTTCTTCGCCTATCTGTCGATGCCGCGCGAGGCCGACCCCGACATCGCCGTCCCCTTCATCTCCATCGTCGTCCCCTACCCCGGCGTCAGCCCCGAGGACGCCGAGCGCCTGCTGGTCAAGCCGCTCGAAGTGGAGCTGCAGAGCCTGGAGGGGGTGAAGGAGATGAACGGCGTCGCCCGTCCCGGGACGGCGGTCGTGACCTTGGAGTTCGAAGCCGACTTCAACAAGGACAAGGTGCTGGCCGACGTCCGCGCCAAGGTGGACCTGGCGCGCGGCAAGTTCCCACCCGACGCCGAAGAGCCGATCATCCAGGAGGCCAACTTCGCCGGCGACCCGGTGATCGGGATCGTCCTGTCGGGAGCCGCCCCGCAGCGGGAGCTCTATCGCGTCACCCGCGCCCTGAAGGAGCGCCTGGACGGCGTCCCCGGCGTGCTGGAGGCCAACATCCAGGGCGGCAGCGACGAGATGCTTGAGGTCACCGTCGACCCGCTGCGGATGGAGACCTACAACGTCACCACCGGCGAGCTCGCCCAGGTGATCGCCCGCAACAACCAGCTGGTGCCGGCCGGCGACGTGCGCTCCGGCGAGGGCAAGTTCGCCGTGAAGGTGCCCGGCGTCGTGGAGAAGCCGCAGGACATCCTGGCCCTGCCGATCAAGAAGAGCGGCGACCGGCTGATCACCGTGGGCGACATCGCCGAGGTGCGGCGCACCTTCAAGGAGCCCGCCTTCATCACCCGCTTCAACGGCGAGCCGGCCTATTCCATCGAGGTGGCCAAGCGCAGCGGCGCCAACATCCTGCAGACGGTCAAGGACGTGCGCGCCGCGGTCGCCGCCGAGCAGGCGCGCTGGCCGCCGACGATCAAGGTCGCCTATACCTTCGACGCCAGCGACTTCATCGGCCGGACCCTCAGCGTGCTGGAGTCCGGGCTCCTGCTGGCCACGCTGCTGGTGACCCTGATCGTGGTGGCCAGCCTGGGAATCCGTCAGGGGCTGATGGTCGGCGCGGCCATTCCGGTCTGCTTCATGCTGGCGTTCCTGCTGCTCTCGGCCATGGGCCTGACGCTCAACATCATGGTGATGTTCGGCCTGGTGCTGGCGGTGGGGATCCTGGTGGACGGCGGCATCGTGGTGGTCGAGTACGCCGACCGGAAGATGGCTGAAGGCCTGCCCAAGGCGCAGGCCTTCGCGGCCGCCGGCAAGCGGATGTTCTGGCCGGTGGTGAACGGCACCCTGACGACGATCTGCGCCTTCCTGCCGTTCATGTTCTGGAACTCGGTGGCCGGGAAGATCATGAGTTTCCTGCCGCTGACCCTGATGTTCGTGCTGGGCGCGTCGATCTTCGTGGCGCTGGTCTTCACGCCGGCGCTGGGCTCCATCTTCGGGCGCAAGGCGGCGGTGGACGCCCAACACCTAGCGGAGATCGAGAAGTCCGAGCACGGTGACCCGCGCCAGATGCTCGGCTTCATGGGCTGGTACGCGCGGACGCTCTGGGTCTTGGGCCGCCACCCGATCCGGGTGATGGCCATCTGCGTGATGGTGATGGCCGTGATCGCGGTCTGGTTCGCCAGGACGCCCCACCGCACCGAATTCTTCCTCAACCAGGACCCGGAGACGGTGGCGGTCTACGTCAAGGCCCGCGGCAACCTCTCGCCGGAGGCGCAGGACGGCCTGGTCCGCCAGGTCGAGAACCGGCTCACCGGGATCAAGGGCGTCAAGTCGATGTACGTCCGGGCCGGCGCCTTCAGCCCGGGCGGCGGACGGGGCGCGGCGCCCAACGACACCGTGGGCCGCATCCAGGTGGAGTTCGAGGACTTCGAGGCGCGGCGCGCCCTGGGCCTGCGTGGCCGCGACATCGCCAAGGAGATCCGGTCCAAGGTCACGGACATCCCCGGCCTGATGGTCGAGGTGCGCGAGCCGCAGGGCGGCCCGCCGGTGGGCAAGGACGTACAGGTGGAACTGCGCAGCTCCGACTCCGCCAAGCTCGCCGCGGCGGCCAACCTGGTGAAGGCCAGGCTCGCCGCCGACCCGCAGCTCTACGAGTTGGAGGACAACCGCACCTCTCCCGGGATCGAATGGAACCTGGCCGTGGACCGCGAGGCGGCGGGGCGCTACGGCGTCGACGTGCTGTCGGTGGGCCAGGCGATCCAGTTCGTCACCAGCGGCGTGCTGGTGGGCCGCTTCCGGCCGGACGACGCCGACGACGAGCTCGACATCCGCGTGCGCTTCCCCCCCGACGCCCGCAGCATGGCGGCGTTCGACGCCCTCAAGGTGCCCACCGCCCTGGGCCCCGTGCCGGCCAGCTACTTCGTGCGGCTCGCGCCGGCCCAGCAGGTCAACGCCATCCAGCGGCGCGACGGCCAGCGGGTGGTGATCGTCCAGGCCAATGCGATCGAGGGCGTGGCGGCGAACCAGAAGATCGCCCAGCTGCGGCCGTGGCTGGAGAAGGCGCCCATCGATCCCGCTGTCCGTTGGTCCTTCAAGGGCGCCGACGAGGAGGGCCAGAAGGCGCAGACCTTCTTCATTACGGCCATGGCCGCGTCCCTGTTCATGATGGGGATCATCCTGCTGTGGCAGTTCAACAGCTTCTACGGCGTGGTCGTGACCCTGTCGGCGGTGGCCATGTCCACCATCGGGGTGCTGCTGGGCGTGCAGGTGAACCTGCTGGGCTCGTTCGACTACATCTCGGTGATCATGCTGGGCACCGGCATCGTGTCCCTGGCCGGGGTCGTGGTGGGCCACAACATCGTGCTGGTGGACACCTTCTACCAGCTGCGGCGCAGCGGCCACGAGGCCGACGACGCGGCCGTGCGCGCCGCGGCCCAGCGCTTCCGGCCGGTGATGCTGACCACGGTGGTGACGGTGGTGGGCCTCCTGCCGCTGATGTTCCAGATCCATCCGAACTTCGCCAACGGCCAGGTGGAGTACAAGGCCCCCGGCTCGGACTGGTGGGTGCAGCTGTCCGGCGCGGTGATCTGGGGGCTCAGCTTCTCGACCCTGCTGACGCTGATGGTCACGCCCGTGCTGCTGGCGGCGCCCAGGGTGATGTCGGCGCGGTTCCGGCGGCTGTGGGGATCGGGCCGCCGCGCCCTGGGCCTGCGACCCGCCCGCGCCAACGACGATCTGCCCCGCGCGGCGGAATAGGCTCCCTACCCTTCCCGCGTCTGCCGCCGCCAAAGCGCCGCGTACTCCCCGGCGTTGGCCAGCAGCTCGGCGTGGGTTCCCCGCTCGACGATCCGCCCGCGGCGCAGCACCAGGATCTGCTCGGCGTCGACGATGGTGGAGAGCCGGTGGGCGACCACCAGGGTGGTGCGGCCGGCCTTCACCTTGCGAAGGGTCGCCTGGATCGCCGCCTCCGTGGGCCCGTCCAGGGCGCTGGTGGCCTCGTCCAGCACCAAGAGCCGCGGATTGGCCAGCAGCGCGCGGGCGATCCCCACCCGCTGGCGCTCGCCCCCGGAGAGCTTCAGGCCGCGCTCGCCGACCATGGTCGACAAACCCTCGGGCAGGCTGTCGATGAACTGGGCGAGCTCGGCGGCCTCGGCGGCGGCGCGCACCTCGCCCGGCTCCGCGCCCGGCCGGGCGAAGGCGATGTTGGCGTAGAGGGTGTCGTTGAACAGGGCCACGTCCTGCGGCACCAGGGCCACCGCGTGGCGCAGGCTCTGCTGGCGCAGGAGGCGCAGGTCGACGCCGTCCAGCAGCACCCGCCCCGCCTGCGGATCCAGCAGGCGCAGGGCCAGGCGCACGGCGGTGGTCTTGCCAGCCCCGGACGGGCCCACGAACGCCGTGGTGGTTCCCGGGGCGGCGCGGAAGCTGACGTCGCGCAGCCCCTGGGAGCGGGCGTCGTGCTGGAAGCTGACGCCTTCGAAGACCATCTCGGCCCCCTGCCCGGTGGGCGGCGGCAGGTCGCGGGCCTCGGGCGCGTCGACGATGTCGGGCCTCACATCGGTGAGCGCGATCATCTGCTCCATGTCGATGAACGCCTGGCGAATCTCGCGGTAATTGAAGCCCAGCATGCTGAGCGGGGCGAAGATGCCGGTGAGCAGCAGGATGGCGGTGGTCACGTCGCCGATGCGCATGTGGCCGCCCATCACCTCGAAGCCGGCCACCACGGTCATCGCCGCCAGCCCGACGTTGAGCACCACGGCCTGGGCGGCGTTCAGCATGGAGAGCGAGGTGTTGGCCTGGACGGCGGCCCGGGCGTACTCGCCCATGGCGTCCGAATAGGCCGCCACCGTGCGCGCCTCCGAGCCGAAGGTCTTCACCGTCTCGTAGTTGAGCATGGCGTCCACCGACAGCCCCGCGGCGCGGGAGTCGCTCTCGTTGAGCTTGCGGCGGTGGCTGAGCCGCCAGTCGGTGATGCGGAAGGTGGCGACGGTGTAGATCACGATGGTCACCAGGGCGGTGAGCGCGAAGCGCCAGTCGAGCTGGGTGACCATGACCACCATGGCCAGGCTGAGCTCGATCGCCGTGGGGCCCAGGTTGAAGACCACGCTGCGGATCAGGAAGTCGGTGGAGCGGGCGCCGCGGTCGATGGTGCGCGCCAGGCTTCCGCTCTGCTTCGACTGGTGGAAATCCAGCGACAGGGCCAGGGCGTGGGAGAAGGTCTCCACCGCCGCCCTGGACATGGCCGCCTGGGACACCGGGGTGAACACCGCCTCGCGGGCGTAGGGGGCGCAGGCGCCCACCAGCCTGAGCGCCGCGAAGGCCAGGGCGAGACCGACGAACCCCGCCCCCAGCACCGCGCCTGCACTGAGCGTCAGGGTGTTGATCGCCCGTCCCAGCACCACTGGCGCCCAGACGCTGGCGACCTTGCCGATCAGGACGAAGCCCAGGGCGGCGGCCAGGCGCGCGCGCAGGCCGGGCGCGCCGGACCGGAGCACGAGGCGGCCAAGATCGGCCATGGAGGCCCAGAACGTGAACTTGACCCCGGCGGGCGCCACAGGCCCGACGCTGTGGAAGCGTGTGGCGGGTCTTGCATGCATGAAGGCCAAATCGCGCTCCGCTCAGTTCAGGATCCAGGTGGACTGTAGACCCCCGCCGGGGGTCAGCCAGTCGGCGCGCAGGCCCTCGGCGCCTCCCGAGGCGCGGAACGGGCCGGCCGTCAGCGGCGCGGCCGGGCTCGCGTCCACCGCTATGGCGCTGCGGAACGTGTCGCCGACGACCTCGATCCGGCGGACGCCGGCGGAAATCGGCTGCGGAAGGGCGAGGCTGAAGCGACCGTCCGCCCCGGCCCTGCCGGCCCCGGCCTGGCGGCCGTCGACGCGCACCGACAGCGCCGCATTGGGGGTGGCGACCCCGGAGACCACGGCGCCGCCCTCCCGGTCGAAATCGAAGGCGGCGATGCGCGGCGGCCCGGGCTCGCCGGGCGTCGTCGCCCCTGCGCCGGCGCGCAACAGCATCGCCCGCCCGCCCGGGGTAAGCAGGATATAGCCCTGGGCCTGCACCACGCGTCCGGCCGAGGTCATGGACAGGCCGAAGACCCGCGGCTCCGGCCGCGCCGGCAGGCGCAGCCGCCAGCGCCCCTCGGCGTTGGCGATCACCTGCGTCGCCGCGCCCGTGGGTTCGGCCAGCCGCACCCTGGCGCCCGCCGCCGCGGCGCCCTCGAGCACCGCCTCGCCCGCCTCGGCCCACGCGCCGGTGAGCGCCGGCGCCGCCACATAGCCCGCGTCAGCCTCCCCCTTCGGCGCTGGGGCCGGCTCCGGCTGCGGCCTGCCGCCGCAAGCGGCAAGCGCGACCACAGCGACCGATGCGGCCATAAGAAGCCTTGTGCCCATCGCCGCTTCCTTGAAACTCCTGATTCACGGGCCTAGCTATTCGGGCTTTCTGTGGCGCTCGCAAGGGCGCCTTTGCGCCGCTGGAGCCGCCGCAGACATGGGGTCTTCTCCCAATCGCCTGGAGTCCGTCTGCGTGTTCTGCGGCTCGTCCGACGCCGCAGAGCCGGCGTTCCTGGCCGACGCCGCGCGCCTGGGCAAGGCGCTGGCCGACGCGAAGCTCAAGCTGGTCTACGGCGGCGGCGGCGTGGGGCTGATGGGCGCCTGTGCGCGCGCCGCCCACGAGGCCGGCGGCGAGGTCCTGGGCGTCATTCCCGACTTCCTCACCGCCCGGGAGCGCGCCTACGACGAGGTGGACACCGTGGTGGTCGCCTCGATGCACGAGCGCAAGCAGCAGATGTTCGAGGCCGCGGATGGCTTCGCCGTGCTGCCGGGCGGCATCGGCACGCTGGAGGAGGTGGTGGAAATCCTCTCCTGGCGACGCCTCGACCTGCACGCCAAGCCGGTGGTGTTCCACAATCCGAAGGGTTTCTGGCGGCCGCTGTTCGATCTCTTCCAGCACACCATCGACCAGCGGCTGAGCCCGCCGAGCTTCGCCGACGCCTGGTCGGCGGTGGACCGGATCGAGGACGTCATCCCCGCCCTGCGCGCCGGGCGGGGCGTTGGGCCGGAGACCGAGTCTGCGGCGATGCGGGTGACGTAGCAGCCTTCACCGCCGCCGCAGGTTCCGCAACACCTTCCGCTGCGATTCCACGGTCAGGCCCGACGGCCAGGACAGCGGGCTCGCATAGCGTTCGCGCCAGATCCGCTGCGCCAGGCGCGGCCGAACCAGCGCCAGGCCGGCCCACACCACCAGCACGCCCAGGCGGCGCACCGCCGGTCCCAGACCCTGTCCGCGTCCCCGTCCGAAGTTCACCGGCAACTCAACCTCGACCACCGCCGCCCACATCGCCAAGCCTCCTGTCCTGAAAAGCGATGTTCCGGGTATGATCCCTAGATACGTCAGTTCCGGTCGCAAGCTTGGCCTTAGCGGTCCAACGCCTCGCGGGCCAGGTCGAGCTGCTCGATCATGGTGGTCCGCAGGCTGGGCGGCGACAGGATCTCCACCTTGTCGCCCCAGGTGAACAGGTGCCAGGCCAGCTCCAGCATGCCGCTGGCCCGGAAGGCCACCTCCACCGAGCCGTCGGGGAGCCGGCGCACCCGCTGGTTGGCGTGGAAGCGCCAGCGCAGGGCGTCCTCGGCGCCGTGCGGCAGGATGCGCAGGCGCACGTCCTCCACATCGTCGTGATAGATGCCGAAGCTCGCGTCGGCGTAATCCTGCAGGGAAAAGCTGGGCGGCCGCAGGCTGGCGCGGTCCACCACCTCGATGTCGCCGACCCGGTCCAGGCGCCAGTTGCGCGGCTCGCCCGGCGTCTCGGCGGCCACCAGGTAGTTGCTGCGCCCGAACAGGATGCCGTAGGGCGTCACCTCGCGCACCCGGCCGGGCGTGCTGCCGCCGTCATAGCGGAAGCGTAGTATTTTCATCGACTTGATGGCCTCTCTGACGACCGAGAGGACAGTCTCCTCCTCGAACGGCCGCGGCCCGGCCTGCACGGCGATGGTCTCGGCCTGCAGCAGCGCCTCCAGGTCCGGGGCGAGCCGCCGGCGGGCCGGGGCGCGGGTGGCCGACAGGATCTTCTGCTCCAGGGTCTTCAGCGCCGCCGCGCGGGCGTCGGCGCCCAGGGCCTGCAGCGAATCCGCCGCCGTGCGCAGGGCTACCAGTTCGTCCGTGGTGGGGCTCTGGAACAGGCTGTCGAGACCGGCCGGGATGCGGAACCGCCGGGTGGGCGGATCCTCGATCTCCTCCATCTGCGGGAACACCTCGCGGACGGCGTCGCGCATCCGCTCGGCGGTGCGCCGGCCGACGTCCAGCCGCTCGCACATCTCGTCCAGGGTCAGACCCTCGGCGCTCCCGGCCAGCAGGCGGGCGAGCGTCAGAAGCTTGGAGGCCTTCTCGTGCCGCAATTGTTCTTACGTCCGTTTCTGTCGTGCAAGCGCATCAGAACGGTTGTCGACGCTTCTGGCAACCGAGGATTTCCCGATGTCGGCCTATTTCCGCAAACGCTTCGCCCAGCCCGCCGCACGCCGGATTCCGGCCCCGGCTCCGACCCTCGTTCCGGCCCCGCCATCGAGCGCCGTGGTCGACGCCGTCCTGCGGTTCTGTGACGTGCAGGAGGACGTGGGCGGCGGTCGGGTCCTGAAGCGGCTGTCCCCGGCCCGCGCCCGCGCCGCCGACGTGAAGGCCGCGCTGGGCAAGGCCGCCGCGGAGGCCGGCCGCGTCTCGGTGCTGTGGAACGCCCGCGAGGACGAGATCGTCCGCGTGCTCACCGCCTCCCCGGCGATGCAGCGCCTGGCCGCCTAGTTTCGCGCCACAAAGTCCCGGAAGCCGTTGACGATCGGATAGCGGCGGTCGCGGCCGAAGGCCTTGCCGCCGATCTTCACCCCGGGCGCGGCTTGGCGGCGCTTGTATTCGCTGGCGTAGAGCAGGCGCTGGATACGCTCCACGGTCTCGGGACTGTGGCCGCGGCCGACGATCTCGTCGAGCGTCGCCTCCTCCTCCACCAGGGCGAACAGGATGTCGTCGAGCTCCACATAGGGCGGCAGGCTGTCCTGGTCGGTCTGGTCGGGGCGCAGCTCGGCCGACGGCGGCTTGGTGAGGATCCGCTGCGGTATGGGCGCGGCCCCCACGCCGAAGGGATCGTGGGCGTTGCGCCACTCGGCAAGGGCGTAGACGTCGGTCTTGTATAGATCCTTCAGCACGTTGTAGCCGCCGCACATGTCGCCGTAGAGGGTGGCGTAGCCCACCGCCATCTCGGACTTGTTGCCGGTGGTGAGCAGCAGGAGGCCGAATTTGTTGGAGAGCGCCATCAGCGTCAGGCCCCGGGCGCGGGCCTGGATGTTCTCCTCGGTGATGTCCGGGCCCCGGCCGGCGAACTGCGGCGCCAGCATCTGCTCGAAGGCGTCCACCGCCGGTGCGATGGCGATCTCGTCGAGCCGCACGCCCAGGGCCTGGGCGCAGCCCTGCGCGTCCTCCAGGCTCTCGCGGCTGGTGAATTTCGACGGCAGCATGACGCCGCGCACCGCCTCGGGCCCCAAGGCGTCGGCCGCGACCACGGCGGTGACGGCCGAATCGACGCCGCCGGAGAGCCCCAGGAGGACACCGGGAAAGCCCGACTTGGTCACATAGTCCCGAAGCCCCAGGACCATGGCGCGGTAGATCTCCTCGGTCGGATCGCACCAGGGGTCCATGGGCGCCTCGACGCAGACCCAGCCGTCGGGCCTGCGCTCCCAGGTGGAGAGCCCCAGCGCCGCCTCGAACATCGGCAGGCGCATCACGTCGTCGCCGTCATAGGACAGGGCGAAGGAGGCGCCGTCGAACACCAGCTCGTCCTGGCCGCCCACCTGGTTGACGTAGATCATCGGCAGGCCGGTATCGATCACCCGGGCGCGGGCCACCACCATCCGTTCGTCGTCGGCGGTGCGGCGGTAGGGCGAGCCGTTCGGGACCAGCAGGATCTCCGCGCCCTGGTCCTTGAGCGCATAGCTGACCGTCGGCCACCAGATGTCCTCGCAGATGGGCGTGCCGAACGTCACGCCCTTGAAGTCGAAGGCCTGCGGCTCGCCGCCCGGCTCGAAGATCCGCTTCTCGTCGAAGACGCCGTAGTTGGGCAGCTCACACTTGAAAGCGAGCCCCTGGACCTCGCCGTCCGCCAGATAGGCCAGTGCGTTGCGCGGCCGGCCCGTGGGCGTCTGCGGCGGCCAGACCGTCCCGATCAGGGCCGCGCAGCCGCCGGCGGTCTCCAACGCCAACCGCTCGATGGCGGCCTTGCAGTCGCGCCAGAGGGCCGGCTTGAGCGCCAGGTCCTCCGGCGGGTAGCCGGTCAGGAAAAGTTCGGAAAACAGCGCGATGTCCGCGCCCGCGGCGGTGGCCTGCTCGAGGCGGTCGCGCGCCAGGGCCTCGTTGCGGACGATCGCGCCCACCGTGGGATTGGCCTGGACGGCCGCGATGACGAGGCGCTGCAACATGGACGCTCTCTAGCGCCCGGCCCACCCGCCCGCCATGCGCAATGGCGGGTCGCCCTCGCCGTCAATCGTCGCGATGCACCCGTTCGCGGCGCTCGTGGCGCTCTTGCGCCTCCAGGCTGAGCGTGGCGATGGGGCGGGCTTCGAGCCGGGCGACGCCGATCGGCTCGCCGGTCTCCTCGCAGTAGCCATAGCTGCCGTCCTCGATCCGCCGCATGGCCTCGTCGATCTTGGCGATCAACTTGCGCTGGCGGTCGCGGGTCCGGAGCTCAAGAGACCGATCGGTCTCCGACGAGGCCCGATCGGCAATGTCAGGATGATTCTCGGTCTCAGCCTGGAGATGGGAGAGCGTTTCGCGGGACTCGCGAAGTATCTCCTCCTTCCAGTTGAGCAACTTCTGTTTGAAGTACTGAAGCTGCCGTTCGTTCATAAATTCTTCGTCCTCGGAAGGACGGTAGGCGGAATCTTTTGCCAGCACAGCGACATTCATATTCGACACCTCGAGCCCCCCGGACTCACCCGAGACACGCGTGCGGGCTTATAGCAAAACGCGTGCCTCATTCAATCACGCTCGCGCTTGGCGTGCCTTTAGGCCGCACGGGCCGCCTGTTCAAGCTTTGCGAGTTCCACCGCGGCGCGAGTCTCAATCTCGTCCAGGACGCCTTCGAGGCCCGGATCGTCCGTGCCGAGGCGCTCGTCGCGCACGGCGCGGCGCAGGCGCTCCATGTCCTGGGGACCTAAGCCGTCGTCGAGCAGCGCCTGTTTCATGTCGTCGAGCACGTCGAGGATCCGCCCGGCGCGGCTGACGGCGCGGCGGCGCCGCTCCAGCGGCCCGCCCACGTCCTGCAGGGCGATCAGGGCGTCGACGCTGGACACCAGCGAGACGCCCGACGTGGGCGTGGTCTGCGACGGGCCGGAGGCGGCGGACGGCGCGGGAATGCTGAAGCCTGCGCCCGCGGCTGCGGGACGCGCCTTGCCTGGCCCGCCCGTCGATCCGACGCCGCTGGTTCCACTGACCTTCATACGCGCTTCCGCCCGTTTCCTGGAGCGCTACCATCCCACAGACGTGCTTAGGGCATGGTTAATGCCGGGCAATTTCTGCCGGGAGGCGGGACCGCCCCCGCCTTCCGGCCCACGAGCAACTGATTTTGCTGGCTTTTTGGAAGGATCGGGGCTGGCACGGCGGTCGCATGGGCGCCTGCATGCGCAGATCGTTCCGCCTCGCCTCCGCCGTCCTGCTCGCCGCAGCCTTCGCCTGCGGCCCGGCGGCGGCCAGGTCCCGCATCAAGGACATCGTCGAGTTCGAGGGCGTGCGCGAGAACATGCTGGTGGGCTACGGCATCGTCGTGGGCCTGAACGGCACCGGCGATTCCCTGCGCAACGCCCCCTTCACCAAGCAGAGCCTGGAGGCGATGCTGGAGCGGCTGGGGGTCAACACCCGCGACGCCAACCTCAACACCAAGAACGTGGCCGCGGTGATGGTCACCGGCCGCCTGCCGGCGTTCGCGGCGGCGGGCTCGCAGATCGACGCCTCGGTCTCGGCCATGGGCGACGCCAAGAGCCTGCTGGGCGGCACGTTGCTGGTCACGCCGCTGCTGGGCGCCGACGGCCAGGCCTACGCGGTGGCGCAGGGCACCGTGCAGACCGGCTCGGTGAGCGCCTCGGGGGCGTCCGGCTCCTCGGTCTCCAAGGGCGTGCCCACCGCCGGGCGCATCGCCTCGGGCGCCATCGTCGAGCGGGAGATCGGCTTCCAGCTCGCCTCCATGGGCCAGATGCGCCTGACACTGCGCAATCCCGACTTCACCACCGCCCAGCGGATCGCCGCGGCGGTGAACGGCCGCTATCCGGGGACGGCGGCGGCCGAGAACTCCACCATCGTCGCGCTGCGCCCGCCGAGCGGCCACGACATGGCGCACTTCGTCTCCGACGTGGAGAACCTCACGGTCGACCCCGACGACGTCGCCAAGGTGGTCATCGACGAGGTGGCCGGCGTCATCGTCATGGGCGAGAACGTGCGCATCTCCACCGTGGCGGTGCAGCAGGGCAACCTGACCATCACCGTTCAGGAGAGCCCCTCGATCAGCCAGCCGGCGCCCTTCAGCCAGGGCCAGACCGCGGCGGTCCCGAACTCGGGCGTCTCGGTGGAAGAGGAAACCGGCCGACAGTTCCTCACGGTCCAGGACGGCGCGACGCTCGCCAGCCTGGTGGCCGGGCTGAACGCCTTGGGCGTCACGCCGCGGGACATGATCTCCATCCTGCAGACCATCAAGGCCGCCGGCGCCCTGCAGGCCGAGATCGAGGTGATGTGATGAGCGACCTTGCGCTTCCCGCCGTCTCGCCCGCCCTGCTCGCCCAGCCGCAGGCGACGACGGCCGCCGACCTCGCCAAGCGCCACGACATCGCGGCCACGGCGGAGTCGTTCGAGGCCTCGTTCCTGTCGATCATGATGCAGCAGATGTTCGAAGGCGTGGAGACCTCCGCGCCGTTCGGCGGCGGCCAGGGCGAGACCATGTTCCGCTCCTTCATGACCGACGCCTTCGCCAAGCAGATGGCCAAGGCGGGCGGCATCGGGATCGCCGACGCCGTCCAGACGGAAATGCTCAAGATGCAAGGCCTGGAGTAGCCCATGGCGATCGCCGCCGAAAACCCCGCCGACCGGGTCGAACAGCTCATCATGCTGACCCAGCGCCTGACCGAGCTCATCGCGCTGGAAGCCGCGGCCTTCGAGGCGCGCCGGCCGCTGGAGGCGGCCAAGCATCACGAGGAGACCTCGAAGCTGGCGAACATCTACCGCCACGAGTCGGCCCGCGTGCGCGCCAACCCGGCGATGGTGGAAAGCGCGCCGCCGGCCCAGCGCCTGGCGCTGCTGCGCGCTACCGAGGCCTTCGACGCCGTGCTCGCCCGCCAGGGCCGCGCCATCGAGGCCGCCCGGACCATCACCGAGGGCCTCGTGCAGGCGATCGCCAGCGAGGTGGCCGGCCAGCGCGCCGAGCAGAGCGGCTACGGCGCCGGGGGCCTGCGCAACACCGCCGCCGCGCCCACCGCGATCACCCTGAACCAGCGCGCCTAGCTCCAGCGCTTGTTTGACGCAGCGTAACCGCCCTATCTTGCGGTCGCCGCCGGAGGTTCCGGCGGCCTACGTTCTCAGGGCGGGGTGAAACTCCCCACCGGCGGTGATGCCCGTGATCTACGGGACGAGCCCGCGGGCGCCTGGCCTCTACCGAGGGGTCAGGGACGAGCAGACCCGGTGCGACCCCGGGGCCGACGGTCATAGTCCGGTTATGAGAACCGCCGTGCAGGCTTGGGCGCCGCAAGCGTCCGCCAGCCTACGCGGCGTCTCCCTGAGTCGTGGTCCTTTGAACCCGGTCAGGGAGAAGAGCCATGACCCAAGTCGCCTACGAACTACGCACCGCCACCGGGGCCTTCCGCGCCGCGCGCATCGCCTTCATCCACGCCCTTTGGCACGCCGACATCGTGCGCGAGGCCTACGCCGGCTTCGTCGAGGAGATCGAGACGCTGGGCTTCGCGCCCGGCGGCGTCGAGCGCTTCGAGACGCCGGGCTCCTTCGAAATTCCGCTGCACGCCCAGACGCTGGCGCGCACCGGACGCTATGCGGCCATCGTCGCCGCCGGCTTCGTGGTCGACGGCGGCATCTATCGCCACGAGTTCGTGGCCGAGACCGTCGTCAGCGCCCTGATGCAGGTGCAGCTGGCCACCGAGACGCCGGTGTTCTCGGTGGTGCTGACCCCGCACCACTTCCAGGAAAGCGAGGCGCACCAGGCCTTCTTCCGCGCCCACTTCCGCGTGAAGGGCGCCGAGGCGGCGCGCGCCTGTCACGGGACCCTGGAGAGCCTGGCGCGGATCGCGGGGTAGAGCCCTCTCGCCCGCAAGGGTTCAGCCGGGCGGGAGGCGAACCTCCCGCTCGATCCCCACCGCCTCCAGGAAGTCGGCGTCGTGGCTGGCGATCAGCAGCGCCCCGTCGTAGCCGCGCAGCGCCGCCTCGACGGCGGCCACGGAATCCAGGTCCAGGTGGTTGGTGGGCTCGTCGAGGATCAGGAGTTGCGGCGGGCGCTCGGCCATCAGCACGCAGGCCAGCGCCGCGCGCAGGCGCTCGCCGCCGCTGAGCGCCCCCACCCGCTTCTGCGCCGCCGTGTTGCGGAACAGGAAGCGGGCCAGGGCCGCATGAGCGGCGTTGTCGTCGCTCTTGGGATTGAGCCGGCGGAAGGCCTCGAGCAGGGTCTCCTCGTCCCGCAGCATGGCGGTCTTCTGGTCGAGGAGCGCGGCCGCGACGCCCAGCGCCGCCCGGCCGGCGACCGGTGCGAGCTCGCCGGCCGCCAGCCGGATCAGCGTCGACTTGCCGGTTCCGTTCGGCCCGGCGAGCGCCACCCGCTCCGGGCCGGTGATCCGCAGCGACAGCCCCTCGAAGACCGGCGGGCGGCCTGGATAGGCGAAGGCGGCGTCCTCGATCAGCAGCACGGTCTTGCCGGCCGCGAGACCCGAGGGCGGCAGGTCGAAGTCCAGGCGGCGCAGGCGCTCGAGACGCGATTCGGCCTCGGCCAGCCCCGCCTCGGCGGCGGCGCGCTGGCGCTCCGCCAGGCGCTCGCCCCGCCCGCCGCTGGCCTCGGCGCGCTCGGCCTGGGCGTCGAGCAGGATCTTGGGCTCGCTGCCCCGGGCGCGGAAGCGGCGGCCGGCGGCGTCGCGACGGGCCTTCTTCTCGCGGGCGGCCTGGGCCTCGCGCGCGGCGCGGTCTGACGCCCGCTCGGCGTCGGCGAGCGCGCGCGCCGCGGCGGTCTCCTCCTCGGCCTTGCGGGCCGCGTAGAGGTCGTAGTCGCCGCCATAGACGCGAGCGCCCAAGCTGGTGAGCTCGACGAGGCGGTCCATCCGGCGCAGCAGCTCGCGGTCGTGGCTGGCCACGATCGCCCCGCCCTTCCAGCCCTCCAGGACCCGCATGACCGCCGCCCGGCCCTCGGCGTCGAGGTTGTTGGTGGGCTCATCCAGGATCAGCACGTCGGGCCGGGCGGCCAGCAATCCGGCCAGGGCCGCGCGCGTCGCCTGCCCGCCGCTCAGCGAGGCTGCGGGCCGGTCCAGGGCGACCCCGTCCAGGCCGACGGCGGCCAGGGCCGCGTCGAGGCGCGGTTCCAGGTCCCAGTCGGCGTCGGCGAGATCCTCCTCCGAACCGTCGCCGGCGACGACCCGCGCGAGGCGCGCGAGTCCCTCCCCCACCCCCATCAAGTCGGCGAGGGTCGAGCCCGGCGGGGGCTGCAGCGCCTGGCGAAGCACGCCCAGGCGGCCACGGACGACGCAGGCGCCGGCGCTGGCCGAAAGCTCGCCCAGGACCAGGCGCAGCAGCGTGGTCTTGCCGACGCCGTTGCGGCCGACTAGGCCGGTGCGCTCGGCGCCGAACGCAAGCGTCAGGTTGTCGAGGAGGCCGCGGCCGTCAGGCGTGCGGTAGGAAAGGCCGTCGAGCGTGATGAAGGTCGGCATGGTTCACCATGGAAAGGCAGGCGTGCGGGACGAAACGGCTGTCCAACGCGAGCTCCATGATGAAATCCTCCTTCGGCGACGGGCGGCTTCCTACGCCCTTGCGCCCCTTCCCGCAACCCGCCTCAGCCCCGCCGCTTGGCCAGTGGCGCAGCGCCCGCCGCTGCGGCGACGCACTGGGCCGGCTCGATCATGGCGTGCTGGCCCAGGCAGTAGATGTCCTCGTAATAGGGCCCGGCGCTGGCCAGGCACTGGTGAAAATTCAGCTTGGCCACCCGCACGCACATGCCGCTCTTGGGCTCGGCGAGCAGCCCCACGCCGGCCTTGCCGTCGCCCATGGCGGTCAAGGCCGCCAGCGCCACGCCCCTGGCCACCACCGGGCTCGCCGCGCCGCCTCGCGCGCCGGTGTCGGCCACGGCGCGGTAGAGTCGCGCCTGGTCCTCGCCGCTCGGCCGGTACGCGGCCTTGGCGACGGCCTTCACCCGGATCAGGCGGCCGGGCGCGTCGGAGACCTTGGTCTTCGCCCAGGCCTGCCGCTGCAGGCTGTAGGAGGCGGCCTTCACCTTCTGGCCGCCGCTCGCCAGATCCGCGCCCTGGCGGAACAGCGCCGCACGCGCCCGTGACGCCGCAGCGTCCGCGCCAGGCAGCACCATCGCCGTGTCCGGCCGGGCCGCGAGCTGGCGCTCGAGCGCCGGGGCGGTCTTCGGATCGCGCGCCTGGCGACGGACAGCTGCGACGAAGGCGGGATCCTGCAGCGCCGCGACGGCCGCGAAGGCCACCATGCCGGCTTCCAGCTGTTTGGGATCGTAGCCGGCGCCCACCTGCAGGCCCTGGCCTACGGCCGCGGGACCTGAAAAGGCCGCGTCGATCGCGCCCGCCTTGCGCATGAAGCTCTCGAAGGCGGCGGCTTGCGCCTCCACCTGTGGGTCCGCCCGCATCCGGGGCGGCGAACCGCCCTTCGCCAACGGCGGCCCCGCCGACTGGGTGGCGCAGCCGGCCAGCGCCAGCATCGCCAGGAGGCTGACCGCGCGTGGCCGGCGAACCGTTCGTCCCTGCATGTTCGACCCTTCCGAGACCCCCTGCCGGCGGCCGCGAACAGGCGGCTCGCCAAAGGGTCAGTGAGCCTTCGGCATGGTGGATGAAGGGTTAGCCGATATGGTTAGCGGACAGCTTAGGCCGCTTGGATCGTCGGCGGACGGGCTGGTCCCGGGCGCAGGAAGAGGGCGGCGGCGATCAGGCCGGCGCCGCCGGCGATCAGGAACGCGGGCGCATAGCTGCCGGTCTGCTGGCGGATCAGGCCGGCGCCGAAGGCCGCGACCGCGGCGCCGATCTGGTGGCCCACCATCACCCAGCCGAAGACGATGGGCGCCTCGGCCTCCCCGAACGCCTCGTTGGTCATCTTCACCGTCGGCGGGACGGTGGCGATCCAGTCGAGGCCGTAGAGCACGGCGAAGGCCGACAGGCTGGCCGGACCGAAATCCAGGAACGGCAGGATGATCAGGGAAAGGCCCCGCAGGCCGTAGTAGACGAACAGCAGCTTGCGCGGGTCGTAGCGGTCGGTGAGCCAGCCCGAGCCGGTGGTGCCGGCCAGATCGAACAGGCCCATCATGGAAAGCAGTCCCGCCGCCGCGACCGGGGCGATCCCATGGTCGCCGCAGTAGGCGATCAGGTGCGTGCCGACCAGGCCGTTGGTGGTCAGGCCGCAGACGAAGAAGGTCCCGAACAGCAGCCAGAACGTGGGCGAGCGGCTGGCGCTGAGGAGCGCGGTGATGGCGAGCGTCGCGCTGCCCGCCTGCTTCAGGCGCCCAGGCGGCGGCGTGTCCGCCCGCGCTCCGAACCGGCCGGTCCCGATGGCGGCCGGGCTCTCCGGGACCAGCAGCAGCGCCAGCGGAATGACGATCGCGCACCCCAGGCCCGCGAACAGCACCACCGGACGCCAGCCGCCCGCCTGCGACAGCCAGGCCATGACCGGCAGGAAGACCAGGGAGCCGGTGGCGGTGCTGGCGGTGAGCACGCCCATCATCAGGCCCTGACGCGCCGCGAACCAGCGATTGACCACGGCCGCGCCCAGCACGGCCGCCACCGCCCCGCTGCCGACGCCCGAGACGACGCCCCAGGTGAGGACGTACTGCCAGGGTTCCTTCATCAGGAGGCTGGCGAGCGTCGCGGCCGCCATCAGCGCCAGGCCGCCGGCCAGGGTGCGGCGGATGCCGATGGTCTGCATCAGCGCGGCCGCAAAGGGGCCGGTCAGGCCGTAGAGGAAGATTCCGATCGCCGCGGCGCTGGAGACCGTCGCACGGTCCCAGCCGAAGCTCTCCTGCAGGGGCGTCAGAAGCACGCTGGGCGCCGAACGCACCCCTGCGGCCGTCAGCAGCGCCAGGAAGGTCGCGGCCACCACCACAAAGGCGTAGCGCTGGCCGAACGGACGCCGCCTCATGCTTCAGGCCTTCGATGCGGGAAATGCGATCCCCGATCTGGGTTCGCGGCCGGGGCGCGTCAAGGCGACGCCGCCGCGGTCCCCCGCCAGGCCTTGCGTCAGGTCAGCCGGCGGCCAGCCATTCGCGCGCGGCGCGCTGGGCCTCGGCGACCTCTTCCGAGGCCATCTCCTGGCTCAGTTCCTTGCGGTAGACCTTGGCTTCCACCGAGCCGCGCATGGCCGCCAGGTTGAACAGCATGTGCGCCGAGACATAGTCCAGCGGCGCCCCGCCCTGACCCGTGGAATACAGCAGGCCCAGGCGGAACAGTTCGTCGCCCGTGGCTTCCGGGGCCGGCAACGGCAGGCCTTCGGTCGTTTGAGTTTCCATGCTCATGAGCATGATCCTTACCCCTATTCCGGTCGACGGCGTCCGTTCTGGACACGCTGATCAACCATCCCGGGGCAAGGAGAGTCGCTGGCGGCTGAACATATAGTTAACCGCAAAGTCGCCGTTGCTTCATGGCAACAGTCGGCCCCCCGGCCGAATTCATCGCCTCGAAACCTCCATCGCCGCCGGGTTAACGGGCGCGCTGATTGAACAACAGCTTGCGCGCGGCTTCCGCCTCCTGGCTGGACTGCTGCAGATCGACGCTCCGGACGCCTTTTCCCCTCTCCAACGCCCTCTGTACGGCGGGCCTTTCGCCTATGCGCGCCCTCCAGGCCTTGAGGTGCGGGAACTCGTCCAGGTCAAGGGCGGCGTCGGACCTGCCCTGGACCCAGGGCCAGGAGATCATGTCAGCCAGGGAGTACTCGCCTGCGACGAAATCGCGCGTCTCCAATCGGCGGTTGAGGACGCCGTAGATGCGGTGGACTTCGTTGGTGTAGCGGTTCGCGCCATAGGCCACGTGCCGCTGGTCGACGGTGAGCGTGGGCGCGTAGTGGCGGAAGTGGTTCCGCTGGCCGGCCATGGGACCCAGGTTGGCCATCTGCCAGAACAGCCATTCGTCCACCTGCACCCGCGCCCGCTCGTCGGCGGGATAGAACTGGCCGGTCTTACGGCCGATGTATTGCAGGATGGCGCCGGACTCGAAGACCGAGATCGGAGCGCCGCCCGGCCCGTCGGGGTCGACGATCGCCGGCATCCGGCCGTTGGGGCTTATCGCCTGGAACTCCGGCGTGAACTGGTCGCCACGGCCGATGTTCACCGGCACGATCCGGTAGGGCAGCCCCATCTCCTCCAGGGCGATGGTGACCTTGTGGCCGTTGGGGGTGGGCCAGTAGTGCACGTCGATCGTCGCCGCCATGAAGATTTCCTTTTCGCCCGCATGAGGATCAGGTGTGGGATAAAGGCGCCGCCAGGGCGGCTGACAAGGCGAACCAGTGACCGGTTGAGCTGGTTCGGTGTTTTTCAGCGCCGACGAGTCGCGTTTTCTAGTTTTCAGTTTACGTCCATTCTGACCGACGCGTTCAGGCCGAGTTCAGGCCACGGGCTTCAGTATCCGCCCCAACCGAGGGACTATGGTCGGTCCAGGCCGAGTTTTTGGAGACGTGCGCGATGAAGCGCCTGATCGTCAGCTTCGCCCTCGCCGTGGCGGCCGCCGTACCGTTGGCGGCCTCCACGCCGGCGGCGGCGCAAGGCCGCTGGGAGCGCGAGGAGCGGTGGGGCCACCGTGAAGAGCGCTATGAGCGGCGCGACGAGCGCTGGGACCGCCGCGACGGCCGCAGGGACAGTGGGGGCGGCTGGGACCGCAGCCGGCACAATGGCTACTACTACAACAAGCGCTGGCACTACGGTCCGCCGCCCAGGGCCTATCTCGGCGCCCCCGACTATCGCCCGGGCTACAACGCCTGGCGGCGCGGCGCGCTGCTGCCGCCGACCTACCGCGGCTATGTGATAGAGGACTATCCCCGCTACCGCCTGCGCCCGCCGCCGCGCGGCTACGTCTGGTATCGGGTGGGCGACGACTTCATGCTCACGGGCGTCGCGAACGGCATGATCTTCGAGGTCGTGCCGTTCGACTGAGGCGTAGAGCGTGACAGCTTCAAGTGTATACCGGTTGAAGCGCCGTCATGCTCTAAACTATTGAAGATAGACCCTTTTGATCTGGGTCAAATAGTTCCATCTGCCCCGGAAAGGGCCTAGCCTCCCAGCTTCGCCCGCAGCAGCGTGTTGATCGTCCCCGGATTGGCCTTGCCGCCGGTCTCCTTCATCAGCTGACCGACGAACCAGCCGATCGCCTGGGGCTTATCCTTCACCTGGGCGGCCTGGCCGGGGTTGGCGGCGATCAGCCTGTCGATCATCACTTCCAGGGCGCCGGTGTCGCTGACCTGCTGCAGGCCCTGCTTTTCGACGATCTCGCGGGGGCCGCCCTCGCCGGCCCACATCCGCTCGAAGACGTCCTTGGCGATCTTGGACGAGATCACGCCTTCCTGGATGAGGCCGGTCAGTTCGGCGATCGCCGCGGGCCCGAAGGGGCTGGCGTCGAATTCCAGGCCCGCGGCGGAAAGCCGGGCGGCCAGGTCGTTGGTCACCCAATTGGCCGTGAGCTTGGGGTCGCGGTCCTTGGCGGCCGCCTCGTAGAAGTCCGCCTTGGCCTGCTCGGAGATCAGGACCCCGGCGTCGTAGGCCGAGAGCCCGTACTGGGACTGGAGCCGCGCCTTCTTGGCGTCGGGCAGCTCCGGCAACGACGCCTCGATCGCCTTGACCCAGGCCGGGTCGAGGATCAGCGGCAGGAGGTCCGGGTCGGGGAAGTAGCGATAGTCGTGCGCCTCCTCCTTGGAGCGCATGGAGCGGGTCTCGCCCTTGGTGGGATCGAACAGGCGTGTCTCCTGGTCGATCTTGCCGCCATCCTCCAGGATCTCGATCTGCCGGCGCGCCTCGTACTCGATGGCGGCCTGGATGTAGCGGTAGGAGTTGACGTTCTTGATCTCGCAGCGCGTGCCCAGGCCCTCCCCCGGACGACGCACGGAGACGTTCACGTCGGCGCGCAGGTTGCCCTTCTCCATGTCGCCGTCGCAGGCGCCTAGGTAGACCAGGATGGTCCGCACCTTCTTCACATAGGCCGCGGCTTCCGGCGCCGAGCGCATGTCCGGCCGCGAAACGATCTCCATCAGCGCCGTGCCGGCCCGGTTCAGGTCGACGTAGGTGGCGTTCGGATCCTGGTCGTGCAGGCTCTTGCCGGCGTCCTGCTCCAGGTGCAGCCGCTCGATGCCGACGGTGAAGGTGGCGCCGTCGTCGTGCTCGACGATCACCTCGCCCTCGCCGACGATCGGGTGCTGGTACTGGCTGATCTGATAGCCTTGCGGCAGGTCGGGGTAGAAATAATTCTTCCGGTCGAAGCGGCTCTTCAGATTGATCTGCGCCTTCAGGCCAAGGCCCGCGCGGATCGCCTGTTCGACGCAGTGGCGGTTGATCACCGGCAGCATGCCGGGCATGGCGGCGTCCACCAGGCTGACCTGGCTGTTGGGGCTGGCGCCCGCGCCCACGGCCGCGCCGGAGAACAGCTTGGCGTTGGAGGCCACCTGGGCGTGGATCTCCAGCCCCAGGACGATTTCCCACGGGCCGGTGCGGCCGGCGATCAGCTTGGATGTGTCGGTCATGCCCGACTACCTAATCCTCCCGCCGCGCCGGCGGAAGACGTCGGCGCGATTTCCTTGCGCAGCTTCGGTCCCTGGAACCCCTCGCCATCGATCCGCCTTCTTTGATCGCGCAATGGCCGCCCGCGCGCGGGGCCTCTGGACGGAGTGACGATTTGAGCAAGTTCCTGATCCCGACCCTGGCGGCGGCCCTGCTGGCCGGCTGCGGCGCGCCGACGCCGAAGGCCGATGCGAGCGGCGATCCGCGATTCGCCGGGCTCGACCAGGCGATCCGGGTCTGGCGGGCCGACATCATCAAGACGCAGGCCGCCTGCAAGGGCGCCGCCGCCCAGCCGGGCTGCCGCAGCTTCGAGGTGGCCTGCAAGGTCGAGCGCGAGATCGCGCCCGCGGAACAGGCGAAGGGCGTCTCGGCCAAGGTGGTGGCGGGCATGAGCTGGGAAGCCTGGTCCGCGGCCCACGCCGAGGCCCTGCCGGTCTCCGGCTTCGCGGAATTCACGAGGACGGGCGCGACCTGGTCGCGCAGCGCGCCGCTCAAGGGCGACCTGACGACCTGCCAGACCTTTGGGTCGAAGGCCTAGAACCCGCGCGTCTGGATGATCGTGAGTGCGACGCCGCCCTCGCCCCCCGCGCCTAGGGTGCTCAGGCCTTCGGGCGCCTGGGGCAGCGGCTCGGGCGTGAGGCGGGTGAACGAACCGCTCTCGGTCCGGGCGCCGGACGCGTCGCTCGAGCGGCCCCCGATCTTCAGCACATTGGCGTGCGCCTTGCCGTCGACCTCCGACGTGCGCAAATCTGAGTCGGCCACCGCGCCGCGGAGGTCCTCCGGGCTGAGCGGCATCATGTCATCAGGCGCCGCCCCGCGAGCGATCGCTGGCGCGAGGACTGGAGCCGCGGGCGGCGGGGCCCGCTCGACGCCATAGGCCCGCTCCCGCAGCGATTCGCGGCCCCTGTAGGACGACTGGGCCATAGCCTGGCCGTGCGCGGCGAGCACCGCGCACGCCAGCAACATCGCCGGCGAAAACCGAACGCGCATCGACCCAGCCCCTAGCCCAGTCCATTTGCGGCGGACCCCATCCCCCGCGGGGCCGACCATAGTTAAGCTTCTGCGAATACGCACGGCTTTTCGCTTGCGGCGCGCATCGCAACGCCCGCCGCGCGGCGCGACGCTAGTTGGGCCCCGGGTTGATCGTGAGGCCGAGCGTCGACAGGTCGAGCCCGTCGGGGATCTCCAGCTTCGTGGGCGCGGAGTCCCTCAGCGTCTGGGTCATGTTGCTGTTGGTGAGCACCGACGTGTCCTGCAGGTTGCGTTCGCGCAGGCGCTCGACGGCCGCGCCCTGGCGCGCCGCCTCCAGCCTCGCCTCGGCGTCGGCCAGGGTGATCGACGAACCGGCAAGGTCGTTGGAACTGAGCTCTTCGTTGGAGACGGCGGCGCCCCACTCCCCGTCCGACAGCTCCGGCCGCAGCGACAGCGCCGGCGGCTTGACCCGTCGAAGCGCCGGAACGAAGGCCACGCGCGCGGGTGCGGGCGCAGGCGTCGCCTGGGGGGCCGGAGCCTTGGCCCCGCGCGCCGTGCGGGCCGTCGCATCGGCCGCGCCGACGAGCATCAATCCCGCACACAGCATCACCCCGAGCGCCAGGACCTTCATCGCCGCACCTGCTCCATCGCGCCCGCCCACCGGTGACTCGACGGGGGTGACGTTTACGCGACTTCGGGCGTCGGCGCGCGCGATTTGTGGTTAACGCCGGCTCCGGCGAGGTAATCGTCTCCCGGTCGCGCAAGCCGCCTAGCTGGGGTGGGCGGCCTTGTAGGCCCGCACGGCGCCGTTGAAGGCCTGGCCGACGCTCACCTTGTCGGCCTGGTTCTCCGAGATCTTGGCGTCGGCGGCCTTCGCGATGCTCTTGTCGAACTTGGTCTTGGCGGCCTTTGCGGCCTCGCGCTGGGCGGTCAGGTCGCTGATCACACAGGACTGGAAGGTGTCGGAGGCGGTCATGAAGTCGGCCGTCTCCTTCTTGGCGGCCATCAACTGCTCCATGGTGACGGTCGCCCCGTCCACCGCAGCCGGCGCGCTCGGCCGCACGCAGTCCTCGGCCAGGGCCGACCCCGCAAATCCCAGGGCCGCCAGGGCCGTCAAAACCGCCATCTTCATTATTGAGCGCTCCTCTCACGAACTGGCGAGGAGACAACCATACGCGGGCGGCGGCTGGAAGCCCCAGACCCTTTCCGGTTCAGATGATTCCATCTGAACCGGATCAAAGGGTCTATCTTCAAGAGTTTAGAGCGTGACGGGCGCTCCAACCGGTATCCACTTGAAGCTGTCACGCTCTAGCGTGTGCGAGGTACGCCGCAGGCCCGAGCCAACTCAGATCCGGGGCGATCCAGCTCGGGCCTGCGAACCTGTCCCACACTGGAAAGAAGAGGCAGGCTGAGCGCCCGCCTCGCAGGATCGGCGCCAGTCAGCTCTGGCGTTCGATGATCCGTTTGAGCTTGGCCGGGTCCGGGCGCCAGATCGGCAGGCCCTCGGCCTCCATCCGCGCGAGTTGCTCTTCCTCGAACTTGCGGATCACCGGGCCGACGCCGGCCTCGGCCCGGGCGGCGCGGGCCCGCCGGCGGGCGGCGAGCCGGGCGCGGAGGGACGTGATCAGGAACGCCGCCGCCAGCGTGGCGACGAACGCCCACCAAAGCCCCTCGACGACAGCGCTGAACGTCCCTTCCATCGGTCCAGATTGGCGCCTTCCGGCGGCGGGGAAAACGTTAAAGCGCGCGACACTCTGAAAATTGATCGCCCGCCGCCGACCGGCCGCGGCTTCACCTTGGACCAGGCCGTCCCCAGATGAGGCGCCAGCGCCGCCCGGACCTCGCCCATGCCCCAGTCCCCCCGCTCGATCGACGAGATCGCCAGCTACCACGCGCACGTCTATTTCGACCCGCAGGCCACCCGCGCCGAGGCCGAGCAGCTTCGCGGCTGGATCGCGGACCGGTTTCCGGTGCGGCTCGGCCGCTGGCACGAGGGGCCGGTGGGCCCGCACGGCCAGGCCATGTACCAGCTGGCCTTCGCCAGGGAGGTGCTGCCGACGCTCGCCCCCTGGCTGATGCTCAACCACGGCGCGCTCAGCGTGCTGATCCATCCCAACACCACCCGGCCGCGCGACGACCACCTGCAGCGGGCGATCTGGATCGGCCCGGCCGTGCCGCTGAAGGGCGAGGTCCTGCCCGAGGACCATGAGGCCGAGGCGCCTGAGGCGCCGAACACCACGCCCAGCCTGCCGGCCTGAACGGCTAGATCACGATGATTTTGGATTGAATCAATCCAAAATCATAAACGTGATCGATTCTAAGAGTTTAGAGCGGGATTGGCGCGAAAAGCCGGTATCCACTTTTTCGCATCCCGCTCTACCGCCGCAGGCCTACCACCAGCGCGCCGGGCGGCCGGAGAAGTTCGCCGCCTTCTCCAGGGCGCCGCCGATCGAGAACAGCGTCCCCTCGTCCAGCGCCCGGCCGATCAGCTGCAGGCCGAGCGGCAGGCCGGAGGCGTCGGTTCCGGCCGGCAGGCTCATGCCCGGCAGGCCGGCCAGGTTCACGGTCACGGTGAAGATGTCGTTCAGGTACATGGCCACCGGATCGTCCGACTTCTCCCCCAGCGAAAAGGCGGCGCTGGGCGCGGTGGGCGTGAGCAGGGCGTCCACCTTCCCGAACGCCTGGTCGAAGTCGTCGGCGATCCGGCGGCGGACCTTCAGGGCCTTCAGGTAGTAGGCGTCGTAGTAGCCGGCCGAGAGCACATAGGCGCCGATCAGGATGCGGCGCTTGACCTCCTCGCCGAAGCCCTGGGCGCGGGTCTTCTCATAGGTCTCGGTGAGGTTGGCCCCGTCGACCCGCAGGCCGTAGCGCATGCCGTCGTAGCGGGCGAGGTTCGAGGACGCCTCGGCCGGGGCTACGATGTAATAGGCCGGCAGGGCGTATTTGGTGTGCGGCAGGCTGACCTCGACGATCTCGCAGCCGGCGTCCTTCAGCCAGGCGATCCCCTGCTCCCACAGGGCGTCGATCTCCGGCGGCATGCCGTCGACGCGGTATTCCTTGGGCACGCCGATCCGCAGGCCCTTCACCGACTTGCCGACGAAGGATGCAAAGTCCGGGGTCTCCACCGGCAGGCTGGTGGAATCGCGCGGATCGTGCCCGGCCATGGAGGTGAGCAGGATCGCCGCGTCCTCCACGGTGCGCGCGATCGGCCCGGCTTGGTCGAGGGACGAGGCGAAGGCGACGATCCCCCAGCGCGAGCAGCGGCCATAGGTAGGCTTGATGCCCACCGTGCCGGTGAAGGCCGCGGGCTGGCGGATCGAGCCGCCGGTGTCGGTGGCGGTGGCGCCCAGGCACAGGCGCGCAGCCACCGCGGCGGCCGAGCCGCCGGAGGAGCCGCCCGGCGTCAGGTCGGCGTTGCCGCCCGCCTTGCGCCAGGGGTTGACCACCGGCCCGTAGCACGAGCTCTCGTTGGACGAGCCCATGGCGAACTGGTCCATGTTGAGCTTGCCCAGCATCACCGCCCCGTCGCGCCACAGGTTGGCGGTGACGGTGGATTCGTAGGTGGGGACGAAGTTCCCCAGGATCTCCGAGCAGGCCGTGGTGCGCACGCCCTCGGTGCAGAATAGGTCCTTGATCCCCAGGGGCGCGCCTTCCAGCGGGCCGGCCTCGCCGCGGGCCCGACGGGCGTCGGCCACACGGGCCATGTCGATCGCCTTCTCCGGCGTCTCCAGCACGAAGGCGTTGAGCGCGCGGGCGGCTTCCACGGCGTCCACGTGCGCCTTGGTGATCTCCTCCGAGGAGAAGGCCTTGCTGGCCAGCCCGTCGAGGGCGGCCTTCAGGGTCAGGTCGGTGAGGCCGGCCATCACTCCACCACCTTCGGCACCACGAAGAAGTCGCCGGTCCGCCGGGGCGCGTTGGACAGCACCTTTTCCGGATCGCCGCCCTCGGTGACCACGTCCTCGCGCAGGGGCAGGCTCACCGCCTCGGCGGAGGTCATCGGCTCGACGCCCTCGGTGTCCACCTCGTTCAGCTGCTCGATCCAGGCGATGATGCCGTTGAGCTCGGTGGCGAGCGACGCCAGCCGCTCTTCCGGCTCGGCGATGCGCGCCAGCCTGGCGACCTTGCGCACGGTCGCCACGTCGATGGCCATGGGGAGCTCCTTGGTCTGCTGGCGCAGGGGTTTGCCGCGCGAGCGCCCGTCTGGCAAGCGGGGCGAGGCCGGAGGAGCGGCGACAGGGCGCGGAAGTGCTTAAAGGGGCGAACACGCTCAGCGGTTTCGGGGCGCTCCAAACAGCGGGAAGGTGCGGCGCATCGCATGGGCTGGCGTCTCGAAAGTCGTGCCTGTCCCTGATTCCCGCAGCTCGCAACTCTCGCCCGCCCGTCCGCCGGATGTTAAACCCATAAGCGACGACAGACGGTCTCGGCCGCTATCGCCTCGGGGGTGACGATGTCGGTGGAAACGGAGCGCTACGTCGGCCCGGGCGAGCCTTCCTGGACGCGTCCCACCCGGCTCTCCGGCGCCGTCTACGCGGCCAAGGTCGTCGCCTTCCGGGCGAGGCGGGCGCTGGTCAACGCGACCTCCGGCCCGCCACGGCTGTGCCGCGCCGGCCTCGAGGGTCTGGACGAGGTGGCGGCCGAAAGCCGCACGCCGCTGTGGTCCGACGAGGCCCGCGCCGAGCGCGCCTTCCAGCTCGGCAAGATCCACAACCTTCGTGTCGCCTGCCGAGCCCTGGACGGGGTCGTGATCCCGGCCGGCGCCGTGTTCAGTTTCTGGCGCCAGGTGGGTCCGCCTTTCGCGAGCCGTGGCTTCGTCCGGGGACGGATGCTGCAGGAAGGCTGCATGGTGGCGGCCGTCGGCGGCGGCCTCTGCCAGCTGTCGAACGCGCTCTACGAGGCCGCCCTGCAGGCGGGCTGCCGGATCGTCGAGCGCCACCCCCACTCGCGGATCGTTCCCGGCTCGGCGGCGGCGCGCGGGCGGGATGCGACGGTGGCCTGGAACTATGTCGACCTGCGCTTCGCGCCGGATCGGGCCTTGAGGATATCGGCCCGACTGGACCGGGACAGCCTGGCGATCCGCTTCCTGGGCGCTGCGGGCGACACGGCGCCGCGGCGTCCAGACACCCGACGCGCCTTCGCGCCGGGCGCGGCGGCGCCGTTCCTGCCGCGCAGCTGTGGGACCTGCGAGGAGACCGACTGCCACCTGCACGAACCGGGGCGGGGCAAGGCGGCCAGGCCGGCGCGCGTGCAGGCGTTTCTGGTGGACGAAGCCTGGCCCGAGCTCCGGGCCTATGTGCAGGCCACGCGGCAGTCGCAGGATCGCCTCGGCCGGCCCCTCGACGGCGAGCGGCTGGGCGTAGGCCGCTACGATTGGAACGCCCAGGGTTTCGATCGCGCCGCCAGCGCGCCGCTCGCCGCGCTCGGGCGCTCGTTGGCGTTACGCGGCGCGGGCCGCAGCGGCGCGGCGGCGCGGCGGGCGGAGCTCGCATCCGCCGAGCGGGTCGCCGGCGCCCTGGCCCGCCTCCTGACGTTCGACGTCGACGCTGTGACGGTCGCCCAATCCTACCTGCCCTTTCTCTGGCGCGACGGCCGCCTGGGCGGGCGCGAGGTCTCCGTGCTCATGACGCGCCTGCCCATGGCGGAAATCCAGGTCCGCCTGGACGCGGCCGCGGCGTCGCGTCCTGAATGCGCCACCCTCGCGGATTTCCGCGCGCCGTCCTGGCTCGTCCAGGCCGAGACCGAAGCGCTGGCCGCGAGCGCCCGGATCATAACCCCACACGCCGCCGTCGCGGCGCTGTTCGGCGAACGCGCGGTGAAGACCGCCTGGGAGATCCCGCCTGGCCGCCCGCGCGCGGCGGGCGAGCCCCGCGGGCGCATCGCCTTCCCCGGACCCACCGCCGCGCGCAAGGGCGCCTACGCGGTCCGCGACGCGGCCATCGCGCTGGACCTGGAGGTGGCGCCCCTGGGCTCCGAGTTGGAAGGCGCGGACTTCTGGCGCGGCGTTCGCCTGGCGCCGCACGGGGATTGGACCGCCGTCGACGCGGTCGTCCAGCCGGCCATCGTCGAGCACCAGCCCCGCCGCCTCCTCGCCGCCCTGGCCGCCGGGGCGCCGGTGATCGCCACGGAAGCCTGCGGCCTCGATCCCCGACCTGGCCTGATCCTCATCCCGCCGGACGATTCCGACGCCCTCATCGCAGCCCTCCGCGACATCCTGGCCCAGCGGACGCTCTGAGGGCTGAGCGCCAAATCGGCTTGTCCGCCGAGCCGCCGAGCCCTGGAGTGAGACAGGACAATTGGGGACGGCTCCGACCCTGATGCAGAAATGACACAGGCCCATAGCTAAACCGTGGGTAGGGGTTGAGACGCGGCAAGGTTGGGAATACCTCCGCCGTCCGCTCCGAACCGGAGCGTCAGTAAGGATTGCTTTTCCCATGAAATTGACCTTGACCGCCGCGGCTGTGGCCGCCTCCGCCGTCGCGCTGACGGCTCTGCCGGCTGCGGCCCAACCCTCGATCCAGCCGACCTTCTACGGAAACCTCGGCTACACCTTCGTCGACGCGGACGGCGTGAACCTCGGCGCGATCACCGGTCGCCTCGGAACCCGTCTGCACAAGTATTTCGGCGCGGAAGCCGAACTCGGCCTGGGCGTCGACAGCGACACCTCCAACGTGCTGGGCGTGGACGTCAAAGCGAAGCTGAAGCACAGCGTCGCCGGCTATGCGGTCGGCTACCTGCCGGTCAGCCCGAACGTGGAGTTGTTCGCCCGCGGCGGATACGGCTCCACCAAGATCCGCGTGTCGAGCCCGACCGCTTCGGTGTCGGACAGTGAGGAAAGCTGGAACTACGGCGCCGGCGGCCAGTACCTGTTCGACGCGCAGAACGGCGTGCGGGCGGAATACACCCGCTATGACTTCCGCCACGGCGCCGGCAAGGCCGACACCTGGGCGGTCTCCTACGTCCGCAAGTTCTAAGCCGCCAGAGGGCGGATAGGAGGACGCCCCCGGCCCGGCGCCGGGGGCGTTTTCAATGGGCCGGACGAGGTCGATCGCTCTCGACGCCGTGCGTTCCCGCCTGGCGCCGGACCGGGGCGTTGCGCAGACTAGAGTCGGCTCGGCGACATATGGGACACAAGAAAAGGCCCGGATCCGCAAAAGATCAAACCTTCCACGGCTGCGCCACTATTGAATAATTATGGCGTGATACGCACTCAATATCGACTGTAGGATCAGAAAATACATCCTCTGGCCTTTTAGATTGACGTCGGATATCGAGTCGAATTCCGGAACTACTGCGGCTAGACGCCGCAGATTTGCACCAAAGGTCGCTTCCAGCGTTTTCCCGCGACGTTCCTTAACCGATTTTCCCGCACGAAAGTCGTCACTTAGGAGCGGCGACATGTACGGCATGGTTCACAAGGCGGCGCGGGCCTACGCCGTGGAGCGTTTCGGCGAGCCCTTCTGGCTGACGTTCTCGGAGGAGCTGGGCCTGAGCGATGAAACGTTCGTCATGGGAGAGAGTTACGCCGACGCATTGACGTTCTCGATCATCGACGGCCTGGCGCGCGCCACCGCAACGTCCCGGGCTCAATTCCTGCAGGAGTTCGGCCGCTATTGGATCGAATTCGCCTGCCGGGGCGACTATGCGAATTTGATGGCCTTGAGCGGGGCGACGCTGCCGGCGTTCCTGGCCAACCTCGACCGCCTGCATTCGGGCCTGAACGTGGCGATGCCGGGCGCGCGGATGCCCAGCTTCGAGCTCGTGGACCAGACCCTCGAAGGCGTGAAGGTGCGGTACGTCTCGCATCGCCAGGGGTTGGAGCCGTTCGTCGCCGGCCTGCTGGAAGGCCTGTGCGCCTTGTTCGAGGTGCAGGGCGACGTCACGTCCTGTCCGGACGAACCGGGCGCGCTTTTCGACATTCGCTACCGTCTCCCAGCGGCCGCGTGACCCGCCCCATGGAGGCGCCCCCTCACGCCGCCTGTCTCGATAGAGAGACGCTCGACTTCCTATTCCCATGCCACTTCCAGGTGGACGAGGGCATGAAGGTCAAGAGTGTCGGGCCGGGCCTAGCACGGCTCATGCCCGACCTCGCCCTGGGCGCGCCCGTCACAGGGGCCTTTCGGCTCGAGACTCCACGCGGCCAACTTGAATTGTCGTCATTGCTGGGGCGCCAGGTGGTGCTCGCCGCGCAGGGAGATGCGCGCCTGCGGTTCCGCGGGGCGGTCGCCCCTCAGTCCGACGGCTGCCTGTTCCTGGTCAGCCCGGTGCTGTCCGATGGCGAAGCCGCCAAGCGCCTTGGCGTGAACCTGGGCGCCTTGTCGCCCTGCGATGGTTCGGCCGAACTGGTGATCGCGAACGAGATGCAGCGCCTCCTGACATGCGAGGCGAAGACGTTGGCGGCGGGACTGACGGCGACCCGCGACGCTGCGGTCGCCAAGGAGGCGTTCTTCGACACCATCCTGCAGCTGCTGCCAGCCGCCGTCATGGTCAAGGACGCCAGGGACGGCCGCTACATCCTCGTGAATGAAGGCGCGGAGGAGGTGCTGGGCATCCCGGCCGGCGACATGCTCGGCAAGTGCGTCTTCGACCTGTTTCCGCTCGACGAGGCGACGAAGTTCGCGGCTGAGGACGCCGAGGTGATCCGCTCCGGCGAACTGAAGATTGAGCAGGAAGAGGCGATCACCACGCGCTCCCGCGGGCTCCGCTATCACATCACCCGAAAGCTGGCGACGTACGACGCGGACGGCGCCCGCTACATCGTCACCATGGGCGAGGACGTGACGGAGCGTCACGAGGCTGAGGTGGCCCTGCGGCAGGCGTTGGTCGTCGCCGAACAAGCCAACGTCTCCAAGAGCGCTTTCCTGGCCAACATGAGCCATGAGATCCGCACCCCCCTCAACGGGATCGTCGCGGTCGCCGACGTCCTGTCCCGGGCCGACATACCGGCGCGAGAGCGCGACCTGGTGGGGATCATCCAATCATCCGGAGGCACTCTCGAACGGCTGCTTTCCGACATCCTCGACCTGGCGCGGATCGAGTCGCATCAGATCAGCATCGAAACGGCGCCTTTCCATCTCGGTGAGATGGCCCGGGCGACGGTCATGCTGGCGAAGCTTCGGGCGGATGAGAAGGGCGTCGGCCTGACCTGCGATCTGGACCATGACGTGGACCGTTTCGTGATCGGCGACATGATCCGGGTGCGCCAGGTCCTGGCAAACCTGCTCAGCAACGCCGTGAAGTTCACCGACGGCGGCGGCGTGCGGCTCAGGATCCGCAGGACGCGCCGGGATTCGGTCCGGTTCGAGGTGGAGGACTCCGGCGTGGGGTTCGACGCAGCCGCTCGCGAGCGGATATTCGCCCGCTTCCAACAGGCCGACGACACCATCACCCGGCGCTTCGGCGGCTCAGGCCTGGGTCTGGCGATCTCCCGGGAGCTGGTGGGGCTCATGGGGGGCGAGTTGCAATGCGAAAGCACCGTGGGAAAGGGATCGACCTTCTGGTTCGAGGCGCCGCTGCCGCCCTGCGACGGCGTCCAGGATAGGCGCCCGCCTCAGGAGGTCGCCGAAGCCGGCGCGACAAGGCCCAGGATCCTGCTGGCGGACGACCATCCGACCAATCGGAAGGTCGTCGAGCTGATGCTCGAGGAGCAGGCGGACCTGATCTGCGTCGAGAACGGACTCGAAGCCGTAGAGGCCTTCGCGGCCGCAGAGTTCGACCTCATTCTCATGGACATGCAGATGCCGGTGATGGACGGCCTGACCGCCGTGCGGGAGATTCGCAAGCGCGAACCGACGGGACGGCGGATCCCGATCATCATGCTCACCGCCAACGCGCTTCCCGAGCATGTGGCGGCGACCGCGGCGGCCGGCGCCGACCTCCACCTCCACAAGCCGATCACGGCCGCCAGCCTGTTCGCCGCAATCACCCAGGTCTCGCACGACCATGGCTCAGACGTCGCGCAGGCCAGCGCTCCATAGACGCGTGGCCACGACAGCGCGTCCTGCTGTGCCGGGCGTCGTCAGACGGCGCGATCCTTGCGCGCCGCGCGGGCGCGTCGAGCCGTCTCGATGGGGATCAGATTGTCATCCTCGGACCGCAAGCGGTTGACCAGCAGCGCGTTTACGGCGCGGTTCAACTCTTCGGTCTTGTAAGGCTTGCGCAGGATCGGGAACTCGTCGCCCAATCCGTCCGCCGCCTCGCTGTAGCCCGTCGCCAGCAGGACCGGCAGGCGCGGCTGCTGCTGGCGCAGCAGGCGGGCCAGGCCGAGACCGTCGACGTCGCCGGCCATGACGATGTCGCTGAACACCAGATCCGGCGGATCGCCGTCCTGCAGGGCGGCGAGCGCGGTTGCGCTGCCGCCGGCCAGGCGCACGCGATGGCCGAGTTGTTCGAGCATGGCGACGGCCACCTCGGCGACGTCGGGATTGTCCTCGACCACAAGAATGGTCGCCGCACCCGCGCGCTCGACGGGCTCGCCGCCGTCGCCGCGTTCTTCAACCGAGGCGCCGGCGGACTTGCCGTGGGCGCGCGGCAGGTAGATCGCAAACTGAGTTCCTTCACCCAGCCGGCTGTGAACCTTGACGTCCCCGCCGGCCTGTTGCGCAAAGCCAATCACCTGAGACAGCCCAAGTCCCGTGCCCTTGTTGACCTCCTTGGTGGTGAAGAAGGGCTCGAACACGCGGGCCAGGATATCCGGCGGAATTCCGTGGCCGGTGTCCGACACCGTCACGGAGACGAACTCGCCCTTGAGGTCAGGGTCGGGGTCTCCGACGTTCTCGGCGGTGATCGTCAGGACGCCGCCGGCGGGCATCGCGTCCCGGGCGTTGACCGCGAGATTGAGCAACGCCAGGTCCAACTCGCCCTGGTCCACTTCCACGGGCCAGAGATCTTCGGGGGTGTCGAGGACCAGTTGAACGGTCGGCGGCAGACTGGTCGAGACCAGCTCCCGAACCCCGGCCATGCGCTCGGCGAAGGGCGCCACTGTTGTCTGCAGCCGTTGGCGCCTTGCGAAGGACAGGAGGTGGCGCGTCAAGTCCTCGCCGCGGCGGGCGGAGATCTCGATGGCGTCGAGCGCCCGAAGCGCCCGGGGGTCATCGCCGACCTTGTCGCGGAGCAGCTGGGCCTGGCCGCCGACCACCATCAGCAGATTGTTGAAGTCGTGCGCGACACCGCCCGTGAGGCGCCCGAGCGCCTCCATCTTCTGGGCCTGGACGATCTGATCCTGGGCCCTCTGCAGTTCAACCTGGGCGCGCCTCTTGTCGGTGATGTCCCGGGTGATCTTCGCGAAGCCGACCAGGCGGCCCTGTTCATCGTGGATCGCATCGATGACCACGTTGGCCCAGAACTCCGTGCCGTCCTTGCGCACCCGCCAGCCTTCCGCCTCGAAGCGGCCCTCCGTCGCGGCGATGTTCAGGTTCCGCAACGGCGCGCCCGAGGCGCGATCCGCGGCGGTGTAGAACCGCGAGACGTGCTGGCCGACGATCTCTTCGGATGCGTAGCCCTTGATCTTCTCGGCCCCGGCGTTCCAGTTGGTCACGATGCCGTTGGGGTCCAGCATGTAGAGCGCATAGTCGACGACGCTGCTGACCAGCAGCCGGAACTCCCGTTCGCTGCGCTTCAGCGCCTCCTCGGCCGCCTTGCGCTCACTGATGTCGCGGGTGATCTTCGCATAGCCCAGGTGTCGGCCCTGGTCGTCGCGGATCGGATCGATGACGACCGAGGCCCAGAACCGGCTGCCGTCCTTGCGCAGACGCCAGCCCTCGCCTTCGAACCGCCCGTCCCTCAGGGCGGTGGCGAGCGCCTTGGACGGCAGGCCGGCATTGCGGTCGGCGGGCATGTAGAAGGCGCCGAAATGGCGGCCCACGATATCGCCGGCCCGATAGCCCTTGATCCGCTCCGCGCCGCGATTCCAGTTGGTGACCACCCCGTTCACGTCGAGCATGTAGATGGCGTAGTCGACGACGCCCTCGACCAGAAGACGGAAGCGGCGTTCGCTCTCCATCAGCGCCTGCTGGGCCGCGCGCTGCTCGGACATGTCGCGCGTGATCTTGGCGAAGCCGATCACCTCGCCATGCTCGTTCCGCAGGGACTGCAAGGTGGCCATGACCCAGAACCGGCTGCCGTCCTTGCGAACGCGCCAGCCTTCGCTTTCGACCCGGCCGGTGTGCAGGGCCTCGGCGAGCAATCGGTCGGGAAGGCCGCCGCGTCGATCCTCGAGGGTGAAGAAGCGCGAGAACGGCTGGCCCTGGATCTCTTCGGCGCCATAGCCCTTCATCGCCTGGGCGCCGCTGTTCCAACTGGTGACCCGGCCGGCGAGGTCCAGCATATAGATGCCATAGCCGACGATCGACTCCACCAGGAGTTCGAACCGCCGGTCACCGCCGCCCTCAGTCTTGCTCATCACCAATCCACCCAGGTCTGGAGGCCGCGAGACGCGCAAAAGCGTTGCGCTGGGGGTCGATAGACGACCCCATTCGCCGTCGCGGCGAGGTCAAATTGACAACGCCGAGTCCGCCGTAGGAAGCTGGCGGCCCGTCTCCGGAGGGTCCATGAGACTGCATGCATTTCGGCTAGGTCCCCCGGATCACCCCGTCGACCGCGACGGAACGCCGCCGCACGCGGGGGGGTTCCCGGACGATCGCGAGGGCCTGCCTTACCGCGTCGAGGTGTGGGACGACGCAGGCGCCCAGGTTGAGCAGATCGTCTCCGTCAGCGTCAGCGCCTCGATCGGCTACGCCGCCTTCTATGCCGCGACGCGGGAATATCCAGGCCGGACGATCACGCTGCGACACCAGATGCGCGTCCTCAGCCAATGGGCTGCGCGTACGCACTGAGTTGGCCAGCCGCGGATGATCAAACCCGAAGCCGGCCCGAATGTCGTCGCCATGGGCGTCCCGACGGCGCCGGACGACCCCCTGCCCTATCGGATCGAACTCTGGAGCCGTTCGTCACTGACTCCAGGGCGGCTGATCGGGCGCGCCGCCAGCATGATCCTGGCGCGCGCCATCTTCACCGCCGCCACGGTGGAATTCGCCGGGGAAAGGATCACGCTCAGCCGGGGGATCGAAATCCTGCAGGACACCGGCTGAACCCCGGCGCCGCGCCGCCGTTCAGCCGGCGACCGGCTTGTCCAGCGCGCCACCCAGCCCGACGTTCAGCTCCCAGGTCTCGCCGTCGTGGCTCTTCAGCCATCCTCCCGAGGCCCAGGTGCCGCCGTCCACCGGCATCGTCGTCCCGGTGACGTAGCCGCTCAGCTTCGAGGCCAGGAAGACCGCCGCCCAGCCGCACTCCGCCTCGCTGCCCTCGTAGCCCAGCGGGATCAGCCGGGCGTAGGCGGCGTCCTGCTCCGGCGTCTGCCGGATCCACTTGGCCGGATCCACCGGCCCGGAGCGGTTGCCGCGGCGGCCGGGGGTGATGGTGTGGTCGGGGGCGATGCAATTCACCCGGATGCCGTATTCGGCCAGCTCGACGGCCATCGACCGGGTGAAGCTCTGCATGCCGGCCTTGCAGGCCGCATAGACCGAGAACCGCGGCGCGGCCCGCGAGCCCTCGATGCTGGAGACGTTGATGATCGAGCCGCCCCGCCCGCCGCGGATCATGATCGGCGCGGCGGCGTGGGTGGCGGCCAGCATGCTGACCAGGTTGATGTCGATATGCCGCCGCCAGGAACGCTCCGACTGCTCCAGGAAGCGCCGCGCGGTCACCCCGCCGGCGTTGTTCACCAGGATATCGATCCGCCCGAAGGTCTCGTCGGCCTTGGCGACCACGGCGCGGACCTGGTCGCTGTCCATGACGTCGGCGGGGGCGGCCAGCGCCTTGCGGCCCAGCTCCCGCACCCGGGCGGCCACCTCTTCGGCGCGCTCCGGGATATTGTCGACCACGACGATGTCGGCGCCCACCGAGGCCATCTCCAGCGCGATCCCGCGGCCGATGCCGCCGCCGCCGCCGGTGACGATCGCGACCTGGTCGGTCAGGAGGATGTCCGCAGGCTTCATCTCGCTCTCCCCTTGTTGTGTCCGTCGCGCCCGATGCGCGGGTGCGCGACGAGCCTCGGTCGGATGCGGCTTCGATTTTCGAGGCCTCATGGGGACACGCGCCGCAGGTGCATGTCCCCTGCGGATGAGAGTAAGCAGGCGCCATGGCCGTCGTCGACCTCACCGAACTCCCCGCCCTGCTGCCCCGCCACGCCCCCGTCGTGGGCCTGGACCTGGGGGAGAAGACCATCGGCGTGGCGGTCTCCGACATCGGGCTGTCGGTGGCCACGCCCCTGGAGCTGATCCGCAAGACCAAGTTCACCGGCGACGCGGGCGCGCTGTTCAAGCTGATGGACGGGCGCGGCGCGGCGGGCGTGGTGATCGGCCTGCCGGTGAACATGGACGGGACGGAGGGGCCCCGCTGCCAGTCGGCCCGGGCGTTCGGGCGCAACCTCTTGCGCCTGCGCGAGCTGCCGATCGCTTTCTGGGACGAGCGGATGAGCTCCATGGCGGTCAACCGCATGCTGATCGAGGAGGCGGACGTGACCCGCGCGCGGCGCGCCGAACTGGTGGACAAGGCCGCGGCCGCCTGGATCTTGCAAGGCGCCCTGGACCGGCTGCGATCGGCGCTTGGCTAAGCGGCGGAAGGCGCCTATGACCACGCTTTAATGACGACTCTGGCGGGCCTCGACGAAGTCATCGGAAGGCGGTTCCCCTTCCCCCGCCGGCATTTCCTGTCCGTGACCGACCTGAACGTGGTGGAGGTGTCGAGCCTGCTCGACCTCGCCGACGGGTTCGTGGCCCTGAACCGCCAGACCTCGAAGAAGCTCGACCTCCTGAAGGGTCGCACGCTGATGAATCTTTTCTTCGAGAACTCGACGCGGACCCAGAGCTCCTTCGAGCTGGCCGGCAAGCGGCTGGGCGCCGACGTGGTCAATATGAGCCCGCGCTCGTCGTCGATCTCCAAGGGCGAGACGCTGATCGACACGGCGGTGACGCTGAACGCCATGCAGCCGGACATATTGGTGATCCGCCACGCGTCCTCCGGCGCGGCCTCCCTGCTCAGCCAGAAGGTGGGCTGCTCGGTGATCAACGCGGGCGACGGACAGCACGAGCACCCGACGCAGGCGCTGCTGGACGCGCTGTCCATGCGCCGGGCCTTCGGGCGGATCGCCGGGCTGAAGGTGGCGATCTGCGGCGACGTCCTGCACTCCCGGGTCGCCCGCTCCAACGTGGCCATGCTGCAGATGCTGGGCGCCGAGGTGCGGCTGGTGGGCCCGCCCACCCTGATGCCCGCCGAGGCCGAGCGCTGGGGCGTGGCGGTGCACCACGATTTCCGCAAGGGCGTCGCCGGCTGCGACGTGGTGATGGCCCTGCGCCTGCAGCTCGAGCGGATGGACGGGGTGATGGCCCCCTCGCAGCGGGAGTACTTCCGCTTCTACGGCCTCGACCGCGAGAAGCTGGCCCACGCCGCGCCGCACGCCCGGGTGATGCACCCGGGGCCGATGAACCGCGGCGTCGAGATCGATTCCGATGTCGCCGACGATCCGGCCGTCAGCCTGATCCAGGACCAGGTGGAGATGGGCGTGGCCGCCCGCATGGCGGTGCTGGCCTCCCTGGCCGCGCGGCTGGACAACCACTGATGCGGCCGCAGGCCTTCGTCAACGTGCGGATCGTCGACCCGGCCAGCGGCTGGGACGGCCCGGGCGCCGTGCTGGTGCGCGAGGGGCGGATCGCCGAGACGGCGCGCGGCGTGAGCCTGGGCGCGCTCTCCGACGACGTGGAAGTGGTCGACGGCGCAGGCGCCCTGCTGATCCCCGGCCTCGTGGACCTGCGGGTCAAGACCGGCGAGCCGGGGGCCGAGACCAAGGAGACCCTGAAGTCGGCGGCCCTGGCTGCGGCGGCCGGCGGCGTCACTTCCATCGTCCTGCAGCCGGACACCAATCCGGTCGTGGACGAGCCGTCGGTGGCCGATTTCATCCTGCGCCGGGCCCGGGACATCCACCTGGTCCACGTCTATCCCGCCGGCGCCGCCACCAAGGGCTGCAAGGGCGAGCGGCTGGCCGAGATCGGGCTGATGGCCGAGGCGGGCTGCGTCTACGTCACCGACGCCGACCGGCCGATCGTCGATTCCAAGGTCATGCGCCGGGTCCTCTCCTATGCGGCCGGCTTCGGCATGCAGGTGGCGCACCGGCCGGCCGACCCCTGGCTGATCGCCGGCGCGGCGGCCAGCGAGGGCGAGTTCGCCGCCCGCCTGGGCCTGCCCAGCGCCCCGGCGGCGGCCGAGAAGATCATGCTGGAGCGCGACCTGGCGCTGGTGGAGCTGACCGGCGCGCACCTGATCGTCGACCAGGTCACCACCGCCCTGGCGCTGGAGAGCCTGCAGCGCGGCGTCTCGCGCGGCCTGCCGGTGACGGCGACCACCTCGATCAACCACCTGTCGTTCAACGAGATCGACATCGGCGACTACCGCACCTTCTGCAAGCTCGACCCGCCGCTGCGCCACGAGGACGACCGTCAGGCGCTGATCGAGGCCCTGGCCACCGGCCTGGTGAAGGTCGTCGTCTCCGCCCACGCCCCCGCCCCCGCCGAGGACAAGCGCCTGCCCTATGACGAAGCCGCACCGGGCGCCGTGGGGCTGCAGACCCTGCTGCCGGCGCTGCTGGCCTTCCACCACGACGGCCGCATCCCGCTGATCGACCTGATCCGCACGGTGACCTGCGCGCCCGCCGATCTCCTGGGCCTGACCGCCGGGCGGCTCGCCCGGGGCGCGCTGGCCGACCTGGTGCTCTGCGACCTCGACGCCCCGCTGGTGATCGACGCCGACAAGCTGATCTCCAAATCCAAGAACTCGCCGTTCGACGGCCGGACGCTGCAGGGCCGAGTGCTGCGCACGGTGGTCGAGGGGCGGACGGTGTACGAGGCGATCGCCGCCGCCTGACGCCGCCGAAGCTTGACGGCGCATGCGCGTTCGATGTTTGTTCCGATCCGCGGCGCATGACGCCGCTCGCCGCGCGGGCTAGGACTTCGCCGGAGGGGGAGCGTCGATGTTCGAATCCATCAGTCCGGTCCAGGCCGCCGCGGCGATCGCCGGCGGCTATTTCCTGGGCTCCGTGCCGTTCGGGGTGATCGTCACCCGGCTGGGCGGGGCGGGCGACCTGCGGTCCATCGGTTCGGGCAACATCGGGGCGACCAACGTCCTGCGCACCGGGCGCAAGGACCTGGCGCTGATCACCCTCCTGGGCGACGGCGGCAAGGGGGCGCTGGCGGTGTTCGTCGCCTGGCTGGCCACCCGCAACGCCACCGCGGAAGCGCAGGCGCTGCTGACCGCGCTGGCCGGCGGGTCGGCGTTCCTGGGCCACCTGTTCCCGGTCTGGCTGAAGTTCAAGGGCGGCAAGGGGTTGGCGACCTTCCTGGGCGTGCTGCTGGCGGCCGCCTGGCCGGCCGGGCTGCTGGCCGGGGCGATGTGGCTGGCGGTCGCCTTCCTGTTCCGGATGTCCTCGCTGGCGTCGCTCGCCGCCGCGGCGCTGGCGCCGCTCTTCATCTTCCTGGTGGACCGGCCGCGGCCGATCGGCCTGATGGCGCTGGCCATGGCGGTGCTGATCTTCGTCCGCCACCACGAGAACATCCGCCGGCTGCTGAAGGGCGAGGAGCCGAAGATCGGCGGCGGCAACGCGGCGGCGGGCCCGCCCGCGTGACGCAGCGCCTGACCCCGGCCGAACGGCGCGACTGGCTGCGGCTCGCCCGGACGGAGAATGTGGGCCCCGTCACCTTCGACCAGCTCATCGCGCGGTTCACGAGCGCGTCCGCCGCCCTCGACGAGATCCCCCGCCTGGCCCGCCGCGGCGGCCGCGAAAGCGCCCTCGCCTCCCCCGCCGTCGCCGACGTCGAGCGCGAGCTGGCGGCCGGCGAGGCCCTGGGCGCCCGGCTGATCTGCGCCTGCGAGCCGGATTTTCCGCAGACCCTGGCCGCCCTCGATCCACCGCCGCCGGTGATCTGGGCGCGCGGCGACGCCGGCCTGATGGACCGCTCGGCCGTGGCGGTGGTGGGTGCGCGGGTGGCCTCCGCCGCCGGCCAGCGCTTCGCCCGCGGCCTCGCCGCCGAGCTGGGCGCCGCGAACCAGGTGATCGTCTCGGGCCTGGCGCGCGGGATCGACGCGGCGGGCCATGAGGGCGGCTTGCCCACCGGGACGATCGCGGTCCTGGCCGGCGGCGTCGACGACATCTATCCGCCGGAGCACCGCGACCTCTACGACCGCATCGTCGAACAGGGCCTGGTGGTCGCCGAGCACCCGCCGGGCCGCACCGCCCAGGCCCGCGACTTCCCTCGGCGCAACCGGATCATCGCCGGCCTCTCCCGCGCCGTGGTGGTGGTGGAGGCGGAGATCCGCTCCGGTTCGCTGATCACCGCCCGGCTGGCCGCCGAACAGGGCCGCGAGGTGCTGGCCGTGCCCGGCTCGCCCCTCGATCCGCGCTACAGGGGGACCAACGACCTGATCCGCCAGGGCGCGGCGCTGTGCGAAGGCGCCGACGACGTGCTGCGCGCCCTGGAAGGCTTCGGCGGCTTCCGCGAGCCCGAACGGCGGTTCGCGGGCGCCCCGCCGATCGCCGACGACGACCCGGCCGCCGCGGCCCTTCGTCGCCGGCTGGCCGAGCTGCTGTCCCCCGCCCCGGTCTCCCGCGACGAGCTGGTGCGGGCGGTCGGCGCGCCTGCGGCCGCGGTGTTCGCTGCCCTGGTGGAGCTGTCGCTGGCCGGCCGCGCCGAACTGCTTCCCGGTGGGATGGTGGCGGCGGCCTAGGATTCCGCGGCGCCGCAAGCGCCGTTGACAGGGCCGACCCGACGACCCACCTTCCGCGCCTTCTAGAAAACGGGCCTCCGCCCGGGACAGGCTCCAGCTCCGCATGAACGTCGTCGTCGTCGAAAGCCCCGCAAAGGCCAAGACCATCAACAAGTACCTGGGGCCCGGCTACACGGTGCTGGCTTCCTACGGGCATGTCCGCGACCTGCCGGCCAAGAATGGCTCGGTGCGGCCCGAGGAAGACTTCGCCATGAGCTGGGACGTGGACGCCAAGTCCGCCAAACGGCTCAACGAGATCGCCGAGGCCGCCAAGGGCGCCAAGACCATCATCCTGGCCACCGACCCCGACCGCGAGGGTGAGGCGATCTCCTGGCACGTGCTGGAGGTGCTCTCCAAGAAGAAGGCCTTGAAGGGCGCCCAGGTGCAGCGGGTGGTGTTCAACGCCATCACCAAGGCCGCCGTCACCGAGGCGATGAAGCACCCCCGCGACATCGACATGGAGCTGGTGGACGCCTACCTGGCCCGCCGCGCCCTTGACTATCTGGTGGGCTTCACCCTCTCGCCGGTGCTGTGGCGCAAGCTGCCGGGCGCACGCTCGGCGGGTCGCGTGCAATCGGTCAGCTTGCGGCTGATCGTCGACCGCGAACTGGAGATCGAGCGGTTCAGGACCCAGGAATACTGGACCGTCGAGGCGGACGTCTCGTCGGGCGCGGACCCCTTCGTGGCCCGCCTCGTCAAGCACGACGGCAAGCGGCTGACCAAGTTCGACCTCGGGAACGAAGCCTCGGCCCGGGCCGCGCAAGCGGCGGTGCAGGCCGCCAGCTTCAAGATCTCCGCCGTCGAGAAGAAGCCGGCCCGCCGCTCCCCGCCCCCGCCGTTCACCACCTCGACGCTGCAGCAGGAGGCCTCGCGCAAGCTGGGCTTCAACGCGCAGCGCACCATGCAGGCCGCCCAGCGGCTGTACGAGGGCGTGGACATCGGCGGCGAGACGGTGGGCCTGATCACCTACATGCGGACCGACGGCGTGCAGACCGCGCCGGAGGCGATCGACGAGGCCCGCCAGACCATCGCCGGCCTCTACGGGCGCGAATACGTCCCGGAGCACGGGCGGATCTACAAGACCAAGGCTAAGAACGCCCAGGAAGCGCACGAGGCGATCCGCCCGACCGCCCTGGCCCGCAACCCCGGCTCGCTGCGCCTGGATAGCGACCTGGGCCGGCTCTACGAGCTGATCTGGAAGCGGATGATCGCCTCACAGATGGAGTCTGCGCGGATCGAGCGGACGACGATCGACCTCGAGAGCGCGGACGGCAAGACCGCCCTGCGCGCCACCGGCCAGGTGGTGCTGTTCGACGGCTACCTCGCCGTCTACGAGGAAGGCCGCGACGACCCGGACGACGAGGAAGGCGGCCGGCTGCCGCAGGTCAAGGAAGGCGCCGACGCCAAGGTGCTGGCGGCTCGCGCCGACCAGCACTTCACCGAGCCGCCGCCGCGCTATTCCGAAGCCAGCCTGGTGAAAAAGATGGAGGAGCTGGGCATCGGCCGGCCCTCGACCTACGCCTCGATCCTCACCGTGCTGCGCGACCGCGAATATGTGCGCATGGACAAGAACCGGTTCGTGCCCGAGGACAAGGGCCGGCTGGTCACCGCCTTCCTGGAGGAGTTCTTCCTCAAGTACGTGGAGTACGACTTCACCGCCGACCTGGAAGAGAAGCTCGACCTGGTCTCGGCCGGCGAGCTGGACTGGAAGGTGCTGCTGCGCGAGTTCTGGACCGGGTTCCTCGGCGCGGTGGAGGAGATCGGCGACCTGCGCGTGGGCCAGGTGCTGGAGGCGCTGAACGAGGCGCTGGGCCCGCACATCTTCCCCGACCGCGGCGACGGGACCGACCCGCGCGCCTGCCCCACCTGCGGGACCGGCCGGCTGTCCCTGAAGACCGGCAAGTTCGGCGCCTTCATCGGCTGCTCCAACTATCCGGAGTGCCGCCACACCCGTCCGCTCGCCCAGGCCGACAACGATGAAGGCGAGACGCCCAGCGGCGAGCGCGAACTGGGGGTCGACCCGGAAAGCGGCCTCGTCGTCTATCTGAAGGCCGGCCGCTTCGGCCCCTACGTGCAGCTCGGCGAGGGCGAAAAGCCCCGGCGCGGCAGCCTGCCCAAGGGCTGGCTGCCCGCAGCGATGGACCTGGAGAAGGGGCTGCGCCTCTTGCGCCTGCCGCGCGAGGTGGGGCCGCACCCGGAGGACGGGGAGATGATCCTGGCCGGCATCGGCCGCTACGGCCCGTTCGTCCAGCACAGCGGAACCTACGCCAACCTGCCGACCGTGGACGAGGTGTTCGAGGTCGGCCTGAACCGCGCCGTGGCGCTGCTGGCCGAGAAGCGCGCGAACGGCCCCGGACGCGGCCGCGGCGAGACCCAGCCGCTCGCGGAACTGGGCGCACACCCCGCGGACGGACAGCCGGTGCGGGTGATGCCGGGCCGCTACGGCCCCTACGTCAAGCACGGCTCCACCAACGCCAACGTGCCCCGCAACAGCGATCCCAAGGCGTTGACGTTGGAAGAGGCCGTGAAACTGCTGGCCGAACGCGAAGGCAAGGGCGGCGGCAAGCCGAAGCGGGGCGCCAAGAAGGCCGGTCCGGCTGCGAAAGCGCCGGCGCCGAAAAAGGCCGCCGCCAAGAAGGCCCCCGCGAAGAAGGCTCCCGCCAAGAAGGCTGCTCCGAAAAAAAAGGCGGCCGCCGGCTGACGCCCCTTCCCCATCGACGCGGAGGGGGATCGCCGTCCCCAATCGCCTGATTCCGCGTTAGATGGACCATGGCCAGATCCCGCGCCCCCAAGGCGACCCGCTTCAAGACCACCCGCCCGGCGCAGGGATTGCCCGACCGCGACACCCTGCTGGGCTTCGTGCGCCAGCACCCGGACGCGCCGCGGGCGGCGATCGCCCAGGCGTTCGGGCTGAAGGGCGCCGACCGTAGAGCCCTGCGGGAGATGCTGCGCGAGTTGGAGGAAAGCGGCGCCCTGGTGCGCCGCGGCGGCCGGCGGGTGTCGGAGACCGGCTCGGTGCCGCCGGTGGGGGTGGCCGACGTGGTGGAGCGCGACGCGGACGGCGAGCTGTGGGTGCAGCTCAGCGGCGCCGATGACGCCCCGAAGGCTCGGCTGGTCCCCGACCGCGGCGAAGCGACCGCCGGCGCGCCGGGCCTGGGCGACCGGCTGCTGGTTCGCTTCGAACGCCAGGAGGGCGGTGAGGTCGAGGCGCGGCTGATCAAGAAGCTCGGCCAGAGCGCGCACCGGATCCTGGGCGTCGTGCGCAAGGCCCGCCGGGAGGTGCGCGTCGAGCCGGTGGACCGGCGCACCAAACAGACCCTGGTGCTCACCGACCCCTCCGCCCAGGACCTGCGCGACGGCGACCTGGTGCTGGCCCAGGTGGGCTCGGCCGAGCGCCGCTACGGGCCGCACCGCGGCAAGGTGCTGGAGGTGGTGGGCCGCGAGGACGAGCCGCGCGCCGCCTCGCTGATCGCCATCCACACCCACGGCATCCCCATGGGCTTCACCGCCGCGGCCGAGGCCGAGGCGGAGGCCGCCCAGCCGCCGACCCTGGCCGGGCGCGAGGACCTGCGCGACGTTCCCTTCATCACCATCGATCCGGCCGACGCCCGCGACCACGACGATGCGGTCTATGCGTCGGCGGACGACGATCCGAAGAACGCCGGGGGCTGGGTGGTCTGGGTGGCCATCGCCGACGTCGCCGCCTACGTCCGGCCGGGCTCGGCCCTGGACGAGGAGGCCCTGGAGAAGGGCAACAGCGTCTACTTCCCCGACCGGGTGGAGCCGATGCTGCCCGAGCGGCTGTCCAACGGCCTCTGCTCCCTGCGGGAGGGCGAGAACCGCGCCTGCCTGGCGGTGCGGATGGTGTTCGGCGCCGACGGGCGCAAGCGCAGCCACCGCTTCGTGCGCGGCCTGATGCGCTCGGCCGCCAAGCTGGCCTACGAACAGGCCCAGGCCGCCGTGGACGGCCAGCCGGATGATCGCACCGGCCCGCTGCTGGAGCCGATCCTGAAGCCGCTCTACGCCGCCTATGCGACCATGAAGAAGGGTAGAGACGCCCGCTCGCCGCTGGCCATCGAAAGCCTGGAGCGCAAGATCGTGCTCAGCCCCGAGGGCGAGATCACCTCCATCACCCCGCGTCCCTCGCTGGAGGCGCACCGGCTGATCGAGGAGATGATGATCCAGGCCAACGTCAGCGCCGCCGAGACGCTGGAGGCCAAGCAGACGCCGCTGATCTACCGCATCCACGACACGCCGAGCCCGGAGAAGGTGCAGGCGCTGGCCGAGTTCCTGGCGACCCTGGCCATCCCCTGGTCGAAGGGCGAGGCGCCGCGCACCGACCGCTTCAACAAATTGCTGGAGGAGACCCGCGGGGGGCCGCACGCCGAGATCGTCAACGAGGTGGTGCTGCGCAGCCAGATGCAGGCGATCTATTCAACCGACAACATCGGCCACTTCGGCCTGAACCTGGCGCGCTACGCCCACTTCACCTCGCCGATCCGCCGCTACGCCGACCTGGTGGTCCACCGGGCGCTGATCCGCGCCCTGGGCCTCGGCGACGACGGGCTGACGGACCGCGAGGTGGCGCGGATGAAGGCGGTGGCCGAGAGCATCACCGTCGCCGAGCGCCGGGCCATGGCCGCCGAGCGCGACGCCACCGACCGCTATGTGGCCGCCTTCCTGGCCGAGAAGGTCGGCGCCGAGTTCGCCGGGCGCATCACCGGCGTCACCCGCTTCGGCCTGTTCGTGCGGCTGGCGGAGACCGGGGCGGACGGGCTGGTGCCGGTCTCGCGCCTGGGGACCGAGTACTTCGTCCACGACGAACGGACCCATTCGCTGGTGGGCGAGCGGACCGGCCGGCGCTGGCCGCTGGGCATGACGGTGGAGGTGCGGCTGGTCGAGGCCACGCCGATCACCGGCGGCCTCTTGTTCGAGATGCTGAGCGAGCCGATGGCGGCGGACGCCAATGCGCCGCGGCCACGGCCCGGCCCACGCCGCCGCCCGGCGGCCGCCCGGCCCCCGCCACGGCGTGGGCGGCGTTAAGCCACCTGCACGGCGGTCAGGAAGCCTTCCTTGGTGAAGGTCACGCGGCCGTCGCCGAGGTCGCGGACATAGGCGCGGCGCAGGAGGCCCGAGAAGGCGGTCTCCACGCGTCCGACGTCGAGCCCGGTGACCGTCGCGGCGCTCTGCACGGTCTCCCGCGAGACGGCCTCGCCGGGCCAGACGTCCTGGCGGCGCAGGGCCTGCAGCACGGCGCGCTCGGCGTCGTCGAGCAGGGCCCGCTCACGGCTGGACGCGGCGAAGACGGAGGCGTCGAGCAGATCCTCGGCGCTCGCCGCCGGCGGCGGTCCGCTTCCCTCGCCTTCCAGCATCTCATGGGCGATCTGGCGCTCGCCCATGACGATACGGTTGGCGCCGTGCGCCAGCAAGTGCTGGGCCTCCAGCTCGGAGCGGGGACAGGCGACGATGTCGAGATCGGGCTTGGCGCGTCGGGCCTGTTCCACCACCCCGCCGCCCTCGAATCCGTCGGGGATGGCGACCAGCAGGCGCCTGGCCCGCGCCACCCCCGCCGCCTTCAGGATCTCCGGGTCGGCGGCGTTGCCCTCCAGGATCTCCAGGCCTCGGGCGCGGGCGCGCTCGGCGGCCTCTTCCGACGCCTCGATCACCACCACCGCCAGGCCGTCCGCCTGCAGGCGCTCGGCGATGGGCGCGCCGACCCGGCCGTAGCCCACCAGGATGACGTGGCCTTCCAGCGACGTGGCCCGCAGGCCGCCCTCCGCCGCCTTGTCGGGTTCCGCCGCGGACTTGCGGGCGAACAGCAGGGCGAACAGCAGCGGGTTCAGCAGAATGGAGATGATCGCCCCGCCGAGGATCAGGTCGCGCGCCTCGGCCGGCAGCAGCTTCAGGCTGACGCCCAGGCCGGCCAGGATGAACGAGAACTCGCCGATCTGGGCGAGGCTGGCGGCGATGGTCAGGGCCGTCTGCGTCGAGTGGCCGAAAGCGCGCATGATCGCCAGGGCGGCCAGGGACTTGCCGATCACGATCACCCCGACGGTGGCCAGCAGCGGCCAGGGCTCGCGGATCAGCACCATCGGGTTGAACAGCATCCCCACGGAGACGAAGAACAGCACCGCGAAGGCGTCGCGCAGCGGCAGCGTCTCCTCCGCCGCCCGCTGGCTCAGCGGCGAGCCCGCCAGCACCATGCCGGCGAAGAAGGCGCCCAGGGCGAGGGAGACGCCGAACAGGTGCGCCGCGCCCACCGCGACGCCCAGGGCGATGGCGAACACCGCCAGCCGAAACAGCTCCCGCGAGCCGGTATGGGCGGTGTAGTGCAGGATCCACGGGATCACCCGCGCGCCCACCACCAGCATCACCGCCGCGAAGGCGCCCACCTTGGCCAGGGTGACGATGAGCGGGATGACCCAGGTCTGCAGCGGACCGGCGTCCGCCCCGCCGCTCGCCCCCCCGGCCAGCGCCGGCAGCAGCACCAGGGCCAGCACCATGGCGATGTCCTCGACGATCAGCCAGCCGACGGCGATGTGGCCGCGCTCGGTGTGGACGATGCGCCGCTCCTGCAGCGCGCGCAGCAGCACCACGGTGCTGGCGACGGAAAGGGCCAGGCCGAACACCAGGCCCGCGCCCAGGTCCCACCCGAGCAGGTGTCCCAGGCCCGCGCCCAGGGCGGTGGCCGCGGCCATCTGGACGATCGCGCCGGGGGCCGCGATTTTGCGGACCGCCATCAGGTCCTTCAGGGAGAAATGCAGGCCGACGCCGAACATCAGCAGCACGACGCCGATCTCGGCGAGCTGGTTCGCGAGCTCCTGATCGGCGACATATCCGGGCGTGAACGGTCCCACGAGCACGCCGGCCACGAGGTAGCCGGCCAGCGGTGAGAGGCGCAGGCGCTGGGCGATGGCGCCCAGCACGAACGCAGTAACGAGGCCCGCGACGATGGTGGCGATCAGTGGCGTATCGTGCAGCGGCCGACTCCGGAAGCGTTGATGGTCGGGCCAACCTGTGAGCCCGGCGCCGGCCGCACAACCCGCCGGCGGGACACAAGGGCGTCATCCTTTGGCCTGCGGACCGCCGCGCCGGGACCGGGCGCGAGGGGTCTTCCCACCGGGCGGCGGCGCGTTCATACAGTTGTTTCATGCCAGATGACGTGTTCGAAGAAGACCGTACGGTCACCACCCTGCGGCGCCAGCCGGGCGCGCGCGCCGTTCGGCCCCGGGATGCGGCGACCCTGATCCTCGTGCGGCGGGACGCCGAGAAGCCCCGCATCCTGATGGGCCGCCGCCACGGCGGGCACAATTTCATGCCCGACAAGTGGGTGTTCCCGGGCGGGCGGATCGACCCGTCGGACTTCCGCGCCCCCTACGCCACCGACCTGCGCCACGAGGTGGCGGCGAAGCTGCACATGACCGCGCCGGAAGCGCGGGCGCGGGCCCTGGCCATGGCCGCCGTGCGCGAGACCTTCGAGGAGGTGGGGCTGCTGCTTGCCAGGCCCGCGCCGGCCCGAAGCGCCGCCGGCCCCTGGCGGGAGTTCCTGGCCCAGGGCGCCGCCGCCGACCTCGACGCGCTGTCCTTCGTCGCCCGGGCGATCACCCCGCCCTCGGTGCCCAAGCGCTTCGACGCCCGCTTCTTCATGGCCGAGGCCGACCGGCTGCTCAGCCTGGATCGGCAGGCCGACTGCGGCGAGTTGGACGAGATCGCCTGGTTCGACCTGGACGAGGCCCTGGCGCTGGATCTGCCGGCGGTCACCCGCTTCGTGCTGCGCGAGACCGCCCATCGGCTGAAGGCGCCGGAACGGCCGATCCCCTTCATGCGGTTCATCCGCACGGGACCGCACCTGACTCACCTGTAGGCGACGGTCCTCAAGACGTGACGGCCGCGGGACTGGTTTCCACCCCGGCCGTCACGCTCCAGGTGTCAGAACCGCTCGCCGACCATCTCCTCGCTCTTGGCCCAGAGCGCCTTCGCGCGGTCCGGGTCGAGGGCGTAGGCGCGGACCCCGGCGCGGACGTCGGCGCTCTCCACGAGCTCGGCCACATGGCAGTCCTCGCAATGGCGCCCGCCAACCAGGTCGGCCGGCGCGACGAGGCCGCTCCACACGGAGGTGGCCGCGCCCTGCGGGACGGTCTTCCAGCTGAACGCCGGCGCGCCCGCCGGGGCGTTCTCGGTGGCCGACTTGATCAGCTGCGCCATGGCCTCGGGGGTCATGTGGCGGCCCAGCTCGGTGTGGATGCCGCCCGGGTGCACGGCGGTGGCGCGCACGCCGCGCGTCTTGTGCCGCCGGTCGAACTCGACGGCGAACAGGATGTTGGCGGTCTTCGAGCGGCCATAGGCGCCGAACTCGGTGTAGGGCGTGTGCTCGAAGTTCGGATCGTCCAGGTCGACGTCGGAGAACCGGTGGCCGGAGGACGAGAGGTTCACCAGGCGCGCGCCGGCGTTCATCAGGGACGCGATCCGATTGACCAGCACGAAGTGGCCCAGGTGATTGGTGCCGAACTGGGTCTCGAAGCCGTCGGCGGTCTTCCCCTGCGGGCAAGCCATGACCCCGGCGTTGGCGATGATCAGGTCGAACGGCTGGCCCGCGGCCAGCAGGCCGTCGGCGCAGGCGCGCACGCTGGCCAGCGACGCCAGGTCCAAGTCCACCAGGTCCAGCCCGCCGCCGTCGGACGCCTGCGCGGCGACGTCCGCCGTCGCCGCCATGGCCTTGTCCAGGCTGCGCGCCGCGCCGACCACCTGGGCGCCGTGCGCGACCAGGGTGCGGGCGGTCTCCACGCCCAGGCCGGCCGAGACCCCCGTCACCAGGATGCGCTTGCCGCGCAGATCGACGCCTTCCAGCACTTCGTCCGTCGTGGACGTGGCTCCAAATGTTCCGGCCATGGTCTTCTCCGTTGTCTGGGTTCGCTTCGGGCCGCGATGGCCCGCACTCCGTCCACGCCGAGTCGGCTTCCCGTTGCGGGAAGCGGCTTGTTGAGATAAACGGAGGATGTCTCCGGCTACCATATACGGAGGGTTCCTCCGCTTAACAAGAGGCAAGTGAAACACCGATGAAGGCGGGGCCGGCGAGACCTGCGCGCAAGCCGCGCGCTGACGGTCAACGAAATCGCGAGCGGCTGATGGAGGCGGCGAAGGCGGCTTTCGCCGATGCGGGGCCGGACGTCAGCCTGGACGAGATCGCCCGCCGGGCCGGCGTGGGGATCGGCACCCTCTACCGGCACTTTCCGACCCGCGACGCGGTCGTCGAGGCGGTCTACCGCCGCGAGGTCCAGCAACTGGCCGACTCGGCGACGCGGCTGATGGCCTCCCTGCCGCCCGGCGCGGCCCTCCACCAATGGATGCGGTTGTTCGTCGACTATATCGCCACCAAGAAGGTCATCGCCTCTGCACTGGGAGCGATCGTCGGCGGCGTGTCGGATCTCTACGCCGCCTCGGGCGCGCAGATCACCGACGCCATGTCCAGCCTTGTGGGACGTGCGGCCGCCAACGGCGACATCCGTCCTGACGTCGATCCGGCCGACCTTCTGCGCGCCCTGGTCGGCTTCACCTATGGCGCCGGCGGTCCGGGCTGGCAGGCCAGCGCGCTGCGCCTGATCGACATCCTCATGGATGGGCTACGACCGCTCGCTGCCGCGGACTGAACGCAGGCCCGGCGATCCAACCCCGATCTAAGCGTTGAAGGCGAGCCTTGCGCCGGGGGTCGGCCAGCGGGTCTTGATCAGGGTCCCGCCCGCCCCGCCGGTGATCCAGGCGTCGCGCATGTCCTGGCCGCCGAAGCAGATGTTGGTGGGCATCACGTCGGGGACCGCGACGTTCTCGGTCCCGCCGTCCGGCGTGATGATGCAGACGCGGTTCGGCGCGCTGGCCACGCAGATCCGGCCCGAGGCCTCCACCGCCAGGCTGTCCAGGCCGGCGAGATCGGTCTGCTTGCCCACTACGCGGCCGGTGAAGGCCGGAACCTCGGCCAGCTTCAGCTCGCCCGGCCCGGCCAGATCGCAGCCCCAGACGGTCCCGGCGAGGGAGTCGGCGAAATAGACGGCGCCTTCGTCCGGCGACAGGCCGACGCCGTTCGGCAACGGGATCTCCGAGCGTATCCGCGTGACCTTCGAGCCGTCGGCGCGGGCGTAGTAGAGCGCGCCCCACTCCTTGAACCCGGGCCGCCGGTGGCCCGAGTCGGTGAACCAGAAGCCGCCGGTGGAATCGAACACCAGGTCATTGGGGCCGCTGAGCCGTTCGCCGTCGCAGTGGGTGTAGAGGGTCTCGACGCGGCCGGTGGCCAGGTCCACGCGCTGGATCGAGCCGCTGGGCTCCTCCGTCGCAGGGCCGTAGCTGGTCAGGCGTCCCTCGGCCCAGCTCATGGTGAGGCCGCCGTTGTTGCAGACATAGGCCGCGCCGCCCGGGCCGATGGCCGCCCCGTTCGGCCCGCCGCCGAGCTCGGCGACCACCTGTTTGGCGCCGTCCGGCCGCACGCGGACCAGGGTCCCGCCCATCACCTCGACCACCAGCACCGAGCCGTCGGCGAGCGCGACCGGCCCCTCCGGCACGCGCAGACCTTCCGTGACCACCTGCATCCCGCGTCCTCCGTTTTCGGCAGGATAGTCCGGCGCGGCGCGTGGGCGCTACGGCTGGCGTCGGGGCGTCGCCCCCAGGCGGACCAGGACCGCGCGCGGGATCTTCAGTTCGGCGGTGACCAGCCGGTGGTCGCGGAAGCCGCAGAGCTCGCGCTGGATGAAGTAGCACCACACCGCCTCGGCGGCCTCGTCCACCAGGACCCTGCGGGCGGCGTCGCCCGGCTCGGTAGTGTTCACCCGCGCCACCGCCGCCGCCGCCCGCTCGCCCAGGCGGCCCAGGGTGGCGGCCTTCTCGCCCAGGAGTTCGTAGTCGAGGACGCTGGCGCCGTTTTCCAGGCGCAGGTTGCGGGGCGGACGAAGGGCCATCGGCGGTCTATATGGCGGCGTCTGCGCGAACGCCAAGCAGGCGCATTGACTTTGCGGGCGCGATTCGTATTGTCCGCGGCTCATTTTCGACCGTCGGCCTGAGCGCCGCCCGACCGCTAGGACCGACCATGGCGAAGCCAGCCTCCATCAAGATCCGCCTGAACTCGTCGGCGGACACCGGCTTCTTCTACGTGACCAAGAAGAACGCCCGCACCAAGACCGAGAAGATGGTGCTGAAGAAGTACGACCCCATCGTGCGCAAGCACGTGGAGTTCAAGGAAGGCAAGATAAAGTAGGGCGTTCAAGCCTTTGATCTGACGCAAGAACGCCCGGTGATAAGCCGGGCGTTTTTCATTTTCCCGCTCTCCCAGTCGTCATCGCCCGGCTTGACCGGGCGACCTAGGCCGAGGCGGCCGGCACAGCTTGGATCATCCGGTCGAGCCGGGTGACGACGACGTCGGGACGTGGATGGCCGGCCCTCAGGCCGCGCGGGCGATGACCTTGTTGCGGCCGGAGGCCTTGGCCTCGTAGACGGCCTCGTCGGCGCGCTTGAGCAGCGCCTCGGGCCGGTCGCCGGCGCCGACGGTGGCGGCGACGCCGATGGAGATGGTGACGGTCAGCAGCTCCGCCCCGTCCATCACCCGGAACGGCGAGCCGGCCACGTGCAGGCGGATGCGCTCGGCGATGCGGTGGGCGTCCTCCAGGCTGGTGTCGGGCATCACCACCACGAACTCCTCGCCGCCGAAACGGCACGGCAGGTCGATGGCGCGCACATTGGAGGCCAGCCGCACGGCGAACTCCCGCAACACTTCGTCGCCCACGTCGTGGCCGAAACCGTCGTTGATTTTCTTGAAGTGGTCGATGTCGATCAGCAGCGCCGCGACGGCGTCGCCGCCCAGGCTCGCGCGCTTCACCAAGGCGTCCAGTTGGCCGCTCATATAGTGGCGATTGTGCAGGCCGGTGAGCTGGTCGGTGACCGCCAGCTCCAGCGAATGGTCGAGGTTGTCGCGCAGGTAGTCGGTGTAGCGCTTGCGACGGATCTGGGTGCGCGCGCGGGCGGCCAGCTCCTGCGGGTCGATGGGCCGGGCCAGGATGTCGTTGACGCCCATCTCCAGCGCCTTCACCAGGCGCGCGCGCTCGTCGAAGTCCACCACCGCCAGGATCGGCAGGTGGCGCGTCGCCTCCTCCGAACGGATCTGGCCGGCGAGCCGCAGGCCGTCGAAGCTGCGGGCGGTGGCGTTGATGATGACCAGGTCCACGGGGCCCCTGGCGGTGACCAGGGCCTTCTCGGGATCGGACTCCAGCACCGGCCGATGCTCGATGGCCAGTTCGTTGGCGACCCGCTGCGCCTGGCGTTCATGGTCGTCGATGATCAGTATCCGCCCGCCGGTCCCGCCGAGCCGCGAGGCGGCGCCGGCGATCACGCCCATGCGGCGGCCGGAGGCCTCGCGGTCGCGCAGCTCGTCGATGACGGTCTTCAGGCGCGTCAGGCTGCGCACGCGGGCGAACAGCATGACGTCGTCGATGGGCTTGGTCAGGAACTCGTCGGCGCCCGCCTCGAGGCCGGCGATGCGGTCGGCGCGGCCGTCCAGGGCGGTGACCAGCACCACCGGCACGTGGCGCGTCTCCGGGTCGTCCTTCAGCCGGCGGCAGACCTGGAAACCGTCCATGCCGGGCATCATCACGTCCAGCAGTATGATGTCGGGCTTCTCGGCGGCGGCGATGGCCAGCGCCGTGGGGCCGTCATGGGCCGTGAGCACCTCGTAGTACTCGGCCGTCAGCTTGGCTTCCAGCAGCCGGACGTTGGCTTCGATGTCGTCGACGACGAGGATACGCGCGGACATGGGACTTAACTCAACAGGCGCCGGATCGTGTCCAGGAAATGGGACACCGAGATGGGCTTGGAGATGTAGGCCTCGCAGCCGCCCTCGCGGATGCGCTCCTCATCGCCCTTCATGGCGAAGGCCGTCACGGCGACCACGGGAATCGAGGCGAGCTCATCGTCTTCCTTGAGCCATTTGGTCACCTCCAGGCCGGAAATCTCCGGCAGCTGGATGTCCATCAGGATCAGGTCCGGACGATGTTCGCGCGCCAGGGCGAGCGCCTGCAATCCCTCGCGGGTCTGCAGCGTTTCGTAGCCTTGGGCATCGAGCAGATCATGAAAGAGCTTCATGTTCAGCTCGTTATCCTCGACGATGAGGACCTTCTTGGCCATTGTCGTCTCGAGACACTTTCATTGGCCGGCTCCAAAACGAGCGCCGACGCCCACCATTGACCGAGTCATCACATGGATATCCTTAAACTTCGTTAGCCCCGCAGATCCGCCTTTGCCTGATCACCCTACAGCTGTTTTCCGGCCTGTCGAAATCGACGGCCTGGGCATCGATCCCGAGCGGCCCCTGGTGGTGGTTGACGTCGACGAGGTGCTGGGCCTGTTCGTGGCCGGCTTCGGATCGTTCCTCGAGGCGCGAGGCCTGGAATTCCGGGTGGAGCGGTTCGCCCTGTTCCAGAACATCTACCGCCCCGGCGCGGCGCAACACCTGGAGATCGCCGAGGGCAAGCGCCACTTCGAGGACTTCTTCCGGCATGGCAGCGGCGACATGGAGGTCGCGCCCGGCGCGGCCGAGGCGCTGCGCAAGCTGGCCGCCCGGGCCTCGGTGGTGATCCTGACCAACGCCCCCGCCCCGGCCCGGCTGGCGCGGGCCCGCTGGCTGGGACGCCACGGCCTGGACTATCCGCTGGTGCTGAGCTCCGGGCCGAAGGGTGCGCTGACGGCGGCGATGGCGGCGCGGACGGCCAGGCCCAGCGCCTTCGTCGACGACCTGCTCCCCAATCTCGATTCGGTGGCCGAGGCGACGCCGGCGACGGCCCGCTTCCAGCACGTGGCCGACGCGCGCCTGCGCCCCTTCGCGCCCTCGGCCCCGGACCGCCACACGCGGATCGACGACTGGGCCGAACTGCACGAGGCCATCGCCGAGGCGATAAGCCGCTAGAGTCCGCGACCGAGAACAAATCAGGTATCGTCGCCCCATGATCCGGATCGGCGTGGACTTCGGCGGCACCAAGATCGAGGCGGCGGCGCTGGACGCCGAAGGCCGGGTCCGGGTCTGCCGCCGCGCCGCGAGCCCGCCCGACTACGAGGCGGCCCTGGCGACGGTGCGCGAGCTGGTGGGCGAGGTGGAACGCGAGGCGGGCGCCCCCGGCGCCAGCGTCGGCGTGGGCGGCCCCGGCTCCCCCTCCCCCCGCGACGGGCGGATCCGCAACGCCAACTCCACGCATCTGAACGGCCGCCCGTTCCAGGCGGATCTCGAGCGGGCGCTGGGCCGGCCGGTCCGGCTGGCCAACGACGCCAACTGCCTGGCGCTGTCGGAGGCGGCGGACGGAGCGGGCGCAGGCGCAGGCGTGGTGTTCGCGGTCATCCTCGGCACCGGCTGCGGCGGCGGCCTGGTGGTGGACGGCGCCCTGGTGGAAGGCCGCAACGGCGTGGCCGGCGAATGGGGCCACAGCCCCCTGCCCTGGCCGCGCGACGACGAGCACCCGGGGCCGGCATGCTGGTGCGGGCGGCGGGGCTGCCTGGAGCTTTGGGTGTCTGGCCCGGGACTCGCCCGCGACCATGGCGCCGGCCTGACGGCGGAGGCGGTGGCGCAGGCCGCCGCCGTGGGCGACCCCCAGGCCGGCGCGGCCCTGGACCGCTACCTGGACCGGCTGGGACGGGGCCTCGCCGTCGTCTGCGACCTCCTGGACCCGGACGTCATCGTACTGGGCGGCGGCATGTCGAACGTCGAGGCGCTCTACGAGCGGCTGCCAGCCGCCATCGCCCCGCACGTCTTCTCCGACGTCTTCACCACGCCGGTGCGCCGGGCGATGCACGGCGATTCGTCCGGCGTGCGCGGCGCGGCGCGGCTCTGGCCGTTGCAGGCCGGGCCATGAGCGCGTGTGCGATCGTCCAGTGATCGCCGGCGGCGGCAAGCGGCGCCAATCGTCGCCAAACGCTGGCGTCCCAAGATGAATTGCGCGCTCCGCGAGTGCGCAAAGCCCCGGCGACTCTATGTAAATATCGGCGCTCAAACCGAACGGCTAAGAAAAAAGGGATGTGAGTCATGACGACGATTTGTCGCGGACGTCGAATGGATTGATTATATGCGCGTTATCGCCTGCAGACGCCATCTGGATCGCTAATGTGACGCATCGCGTAAGGTTCAGGACTTTAAGACTGGACTTGCGGTTTCGTCCCCCATCGGGTGGCTGGATCAATGCAGACAACGAATGTCTAATACAACACTACGGTCGGTCGCCGAGGTGGCGAGCCTGATCCTCAGCGGGCGCGTACTCCTTCTGGCCGGTGACGAGACCCTGCTGGCCCAGCTGCCCGCGGGCGCGTGGATTGGCGGGACGTCTGTCAATTTCATCTCGGAGGAAGGGGGCGCGACGGAGCGTGACCGCATCCTCGTCACGGACATCACCGATCATTCGGACCACGCCGAGATCCGCCGATATCCGGCCGGCGCGCTCAGTGGGATTGGAGCCGACTACCCGGCGAATGGCTTCACCGTTCTCATTCTGCCGGGTCTGAGCGAGATTCACGCCGGCTTCGCACGGGACGTCCAGACCTACGACGGGGTCTTCAACTCGCCCCTGGTGGGCTGGATATCGGCTGTGCACCTGTCCGAGATCGGTCAACGGACGCCGAAGTGCTTTGCGGGCAGCGGCGCGGCGCTGGAGAACGAAGCCGCCGTCATGCATGTGACCTTGCCAGCCGGCCAGGTCGCGCACCTCGACACGATCAACCTGTTCACCCAGGGCGAGGGCGACGTTTTCGAATTCGCCGCCGAGGGGTTCGCGGTCGAGGGCGAGTGCTTTATCAACGGCGCGCCCGCCAATTTTGCCGAACATGTCGCGGGCCTGGGTCTGGATACCCAGTTGCCGCTGGTCGCCGACTACAACGGCGCGATGGTCAACGTCGCCATTCGTTCGATCGACGTCGAGACCGGCCAAGTCCAATTTTACGCCCCGGTCTTCAAAGGGGTGAAATACCGCTTCGCGAACCGCGTGCCGGATTTCCTGGGCGAGTTCGAGCGTTTGATCGGCGGCTCGGTGATCGGATCGGTCGCGTTCTCATGCAACTGTATCTTGAACTATACTTATGCTCACCTGGAAGGAAAGAAGACCGGCGTTTTCGTGGGGCCGATCAGTTTCGGCGAAGTGGCGTACGTCCTGCTGAATCAGACCCTGGTCTATCTCTCGATCGACGAGCGCGAAGCGAGCGCCGAGATTCTTCGAGAGCGCACCGAGCGCGCACGGCGATGGCGGATGGTTTCCCGCAACATCGAAGATCGGCGACGGACCCAGGAGAGCCTTGAGCGGGCGCGAGACGAGGCGAACGCAGCCAATCGCGCCAAGAGCGAGTTCCTGGCCAATATGAGCCACGAGATTCGCACGCCGATGAACGGCGTCATGGGGATGACCGCCCTGTTGCTGCGCGGCGACCTGGCGCCCGAGCAACGCAGATTCGCCGAGGCGATCAAGACGTCGGCTGACTGCTTGTTGGCGATTATCAACGACATCCTCGACATCTCCAAGCTCGAGGCCGGCAAGGTGGAGCTGGAAATCATCGACTTCAGCCTCGAGAAGGTGATTGAGGATGTCGTCGAACTGCTGGCGCCGCGCGCGCTGGACCAGGGCCTGGAGATTGTCAGCCATCTTGACCCGGGGGCCAGGCGGCCCCTGAAAGGCGACCCCACGCGCCTGCGCCAGATCCTGCTGAATCTGCTCTCCAATGCGCTGAAATTCACCGAGCGCGGCTTCGTTTCGGTGGAGGTGCTGTCGGATGTGCTGGAGGACGGCCGCACGGGCCTGCGCCTGGAGGTCAGCGACACCGGCATCGGCCTCACCCCGGAGGCCAAGGAGAAGCTGTTCCAGAAATTCCAGCAGGCCGACGGTTCGATCACCCGCCGCTTCGGCGGCACCGGGCTGGGCCTTTCGATTTGCCGCGAACTGGTCGGACTGATGGGCGGCCGGATCGGGGTCGATGATCGGCGAGGCGGCGGAAGCATCTTCTGGGTCGAAATTGAACTGGAGGCCGGTGTCCTTCGTCAGACGAAGCTTCGCCCACCGGTCAGTCTGGGGGGCGTGCGGATTCTTGTCGTCGACGACCTTGAGATCAACCGCACGATTTTCCGGCGTCAGCTCGAAGGCGAAGGCGCCGTCGTCGCTGAAGCCTCGGACGGCGAAGCCTGCCTGGCGGCGCTCGCGCGGGCTCAGGCGAAAGGCCTGCCCTTTGATCTGGTGCTCCTGGATCATATGATGCCCGGCATGTCCGGCGACATCGTCGCCGAGCGGATCTGCGTCGAGGCAGGCCCGCACCGTCCACGGCTTGTTCTGGCCTCGTCGATCGGCGTGCCGCTCAGCACTGACCGGGCCGCCGGCGCGGGCTTTGACGCCTTTTTGTCCAAGCCGGTCCGTCATCAGGCGCTTGTGGACTGCCTTTCGGGTCTGATGGCCGACGCGCACGCCGAGGCCGAGGTCGGCGCTGCGGTCAAGACGCCGACCGAAACGGCGACCGCCGGTGGAGAGACCTATGCGCGGGTGCTCCTGGTCGAGGACAACGCGATCAATACGCTGCTGGCGACAACGCTGCTGGAAGCGGCCGGATATCGCGTCGAGGCGACCTGCGATGGCCTGCAGGCTGTCGCGGCGGCGAAGCGCAGCCGCTTCGACCTCATTCTCATGGATGTCCATATGCCGGTGATGGACGGGCTGGAAGCCAGCCGCCAAATTCGGGCGCTCGGCGGGAGCCTGTCGTCGATTCCAATCGTGGCGATGACGGCCAACGCCATGGCCAGCGACCGTGATGTCTGCATCGCGGCCGGCATGAATGATTTCGTCTCCAAACCCTTCGATCCAGAGGTCTTCCTCACTCTGGTGGCTCGCTACGTCGAACCGCACGAGCCTGAAGAGGCCTGCGAGGGCGCCGTGACGGCCGCCGCGCTGGATGGGTAGCAGCCGATGCTGCGACGGTGTCCGCGTGCTGCCGCAAGACCCCGGGATCGGCCGATATCGGAAGCTGAGGCGCCTGCGTCCGCGGAACAAATCAGGTATGAAGCGGCCATGACCTGGCGGCTTCTCGCATGAGCCTGCTCTGCCGCGACTGCTTCCGGCGCGACCGGGGGTCCGCCCGCCGCTGCCCGGCCTGCGGCTCGCCGCGGATCGTCGTCCACGCCGACCTGGGAACGCTCTCGATCGCCCACATGGACTGCGACGCCTTCTACGCCTCGGTGGAAAAGCGCGACCGCCCGGAGCTGCGTGACCGACCGGTGATCGTCGGCGGCGGCAAGCGCGGGGTGGTCACCACCTGCTGCTACATCGCCCGCATTTCCGGCGTCCGCTCGGCCATGCCGATGTTCAAGGCGCTCAGGGCCTGCCCGCAGGCGGTGGTGATCAAGCCGGACTTCACCAAGTACAAGGCGGCGAGCAAGCAGATCCTGGGCTACGTCGCCGAGCTCACGCCGCTGATCCAGCCGCTGTCGCTGGACGAGGCCTGGATGGACCTCTCCGGCACGGAGCGGCTGCACGGCGCGGCGCCGGCGGTGATCCTGGCCCGGCTGCAGGCCCGCATCGAGGCCGAGGTGGGGATCACCGTCTCCATCGGCCTGGCCGCCAACAAGTTCCTGGCCAAGATCGCCTCCGACCTCGACAAGCCGCGCGGCTTCTCGGTGATCGGCCAGGCGGAGGCGCAAGGGTTCCTGGCCCCCAGGCCGGTGGGCATCCTGCCCGGCGTAGGGCCGGCGATGGTCAAGTCGATGGCCCAGGCCGGGCTTTCCACCGTCGGCGACATCGCCCGCGCCGACCGCCGCGACCTGGCCGACCGGTTCGGCGTCCATGGCCTGCGCCTGTTCGAGCTGGCGCACGGCCGCGACTCCCGCCCCGTCGACCCCGGCCAGGAGCGCAAGGGGATCAGCGCCGAGACCACCTTCTTCGCGGACCTGCAGAAGACGGCCGACCTGGAGGACAAGCTGGCGCCGCTCTGCGAGCGGGTGGCGCGCCAGGCGCGGCAGGCGGGGGTCGCCGGCCGGGTGGTGACGCTGAAGCTCAAGACGGCCGACTTCCGGATCGTCACGCGCCGGCGCGCCCTGCCGGCGCCGACGCAGACCGCGCGGACCCTGTTTGCGGTCGGGCGCGAGCTCCTGGCCGGCGAGGCGCGGGGCCAGAGCTGGCGGCTGATCGGCATCGGGATCGCCGAACTGGTGGACGCCGACGCCGTGGAAGCGGACCTCTTCGGCGGCGAGGAACGCCGCGCCCTGGCCAGCGAGCGCAGCGTCGACGCGATTCGCGCCAGGTTCGGCCCGGGCGCCGTGACATCCGGCAGAACCTTGAAAGCCCGTGGGTCTGAGGGCGATTAATGGCGCCGCACTGCGCCAAAAAGCACACCGCGGGCGGTTATTCCGCCTCCTCGCGACAAATGGACCCTTCCAAACGCGGTTGTTTTCCATATCTAATCACTGGAGGGCGCGTCCAGCGTGCGCTCCTAGGAGACCGTTCGATGGCCGAGCGCAAGCAAGGTGATCAGGCTACGGGCGTCCGTTCGGCGGTCATAACTCAGACAAAGCCGAAGACGCAGAAGCCCTCGCTATATCGCGTGCTGCTTCTGAACGACGACTACACCCCGATGGAGTTCGTCGTTTACGTGCTTGAGCAATTTTTCAACAAGTCGCGCGAAGATGCGACGCGGATCATGCTGCATGTCCACCAACATGGTGTCGGTGTGTGCGGCGTGTTCACATATGAGGTGGCGGAAACAAAAGTGGCCCAGGTCGTTGATACCGCGCGTCGGCATCAGCACCCGCTGCAGTGCACCATGGAAAAGGATTGAGGCTCAGATTGCCCTCGTTTTCTCGCCAACTGGAAGAATCGCTCCATCGCGCCGTGGCTTACGCCAACCAGCGTAAGCACGAGTACGCGACCCTCGAGCACCTGCTGCTCTCGCTCGTCGACGACGAGGACGCCGCAGGCGTGATGCGAGCCTGCGAGGTCGATCTCGCCTCGCTGCGCACCACGCTCAACAATTATGTGGACAACGAGCTGCGCTCGCTGGTGGTCGACGATGGCGAGGACGCCAAGCCGACCTCCTCGTTCCAGCGCGTCATTCAGCGCGCGGTGATCCACGTGCAGTCCTCGGGTCGCGAGGAGGTGACCGGCGCCAACGTGCTCGTCGCCATCTTCTCCGAGCGCGAAAGCCATGCCGCCTATTTCCTGCAAGAGCAGGACATGACCCGCTACGACGCGGTCAACTACATCGCCCACGGCATCGCCAAGAAGGCCGGCGCCACCGAGGCCAAGCCGGTGAAGGGCTCCGAGGATGAGGAAAAGCCGGTGGTGAAGACCGGCGGCGAAGCGCTGGACGCCTACTGCGTGAACCTCAATGAGAAGGCCAAGCAGGGCAAGGTCGACCCGCTGATCGGCCGGTCGGCCGAGGTCGAGCGCTGTATCCAGATCCTCTGCCGGCGGACCAAGAACAACCCGCTGCTGGTGGGCGACCCCGGGGTCGGCAAGACCGCCATCGCCGAGGGCCTGGCCCGCAAGATCGTCAACAAGCAGGTGCCGGAAGTGCTGTCCGGCTCCACCATCTTCTCGCTCGACATGGGCTCGCTGCTGGCGGGCACCCGCTACCGCGGCGACTTCGAGGAACGGGTCAAGCAGGTGGTCAAGGAGCTTGAGAACCACCACGACGCGATCCTGTTCATCGACGAGATCCACACGGTGATCGGCGCCGGCGCCACCTCGGGCGGCGCCATGGACGCCTCGAACCTCTTAAAGCCGGCGCTGGCGTCGGGCACCCTGCGCTGCATGGGCTCGACCACCTACAAGGAGTTCCGGCAGCACTTCGAGAAGGACCGCGCCCTGGTTCGCCGGTTCCAGAAGATCGACATCAACGAGCCCACGGTCGAGGACACGATCAAGATCCTCAAGGGCCTGAAGACCTACTACGAGGACTTCCACAAGCTGCGCTACACCTCCGACGCCATCAAGGCGGCGGTGGAGCTGTCGGCCAAGTACATCACCGACCGCAAGCTGCCCGACAAGGCGATCGACATCATCGACGAGGCGGGCGCCAGCCAGATGCTGCTGCCCGAAGGCCGCCGGAAGAAGATCATCGGCGTCAAGGAAGTGGAATCGGTGGTCGCCAAGATCGCCCGCATCCCGCCGAAGTCGGTCTCCAAGTCCGACACCGAATCGCTGCGCCAGCTCGAGAGCGACCTGAAGCGGGCGGTCTACGGCCAGGACAACGCCATCGACCAGCTTTCCGCGGCCATGAAGATGGCCCGGGCCGGCTTGCGCGACGCCAACAAACCGATCGGCTGCTACCTGTTCTCGGGCCCCACCGGCACCGGCAAGACCGAAACGGCGCGGC